>FWWL01000296.1_pt1 | contig 144342 bp, 120 predicted proteins | sample 2228331 | NCBI WGS metagenome assembly FWWL01 (sample SAMEA103939775, study PRJEB20133) | metagenome | reverse complement strand
AACATAGTTCACGAGCTTTTGCTTATCGCGTAGGTATCGAGCGAGTGAACAATGTTCACGAGCTTTTGCTTATCGCGGTAAGCAAAATGCGCATATTCCGGCAGTTAGATTTCTTATCTATCTGCTTATACATAAGCTAATAAAATCAATTACATCTATAGCTTATCATCAGCAGATTTTTTCTTATTATTTACCCGACACATGCTTAGACTAATCAAGGCATGACTATGTAATAACATGATTGAAATTAGTGTGAAATATCTTTGATTTTCATACACAACTTTGTGCTTTGCATAACGAGAAAATCAATGACTTTCTCGCCAAGGTTGCAGACATTAATGAAAGGTATGGTTATTTTTATGGATTATAGCAAAAAAGGAATCGAACATAAACAGAGTTATATCAAATCAACATCCCCACGGCTTATATCAAAGACTCGGATCACCTTATTTCGGGTATGCATTGTTACTTTCGTTGCAATCGCAATCATCGGATGTTTCGCTGGATTTGGTTTTATAAAAGGCCTGATTGACAGCTCCCCAAGTATAGATCAGATTGATGTGGTTCCTCAAGGTTATACCACTTTCGTTTATGATAAGGAAGGAAATGAAATTGAACAGTTGATTGGTGCCCATTCTAACCGTAAATACGTATTTCTGGAGGATCTTCCGGAATATGTCGGAAAGTGCTTCGTCAGTGTTGAAGATGAACGTTTTTACGAACATGATGGAATTGATATCAGAGGCATCTTCCGTGCTGGTGTGAAGGGTCTGTTTACCTTTGATTTTGATGAGGGTGCTAGTACCATCACACAGCAGCTCATTAAGAACCAGATTTTTAATGGTGGCCGGGAAGCAACCTTTTTTGAAAGGTTAAAGCGTAAGATTCAGGAACAGTATCTTGCAATCCGTCTGGAAAACAAACTGGAAAAAGAAACAATATTGGAATACTATCTGAATACGATAAATCTTGGATCCGGAACCTACGGTATTCAGACCGCAGCTCAGAGATATTTTGATAAGGACGCTAAAGATCTTACCTTATCAGAAGCAGCTACCATCGCAGCAATTGCACAGCTGCCCGTATACAGAAATCCGATTACCTACCCTGATAAGAATGCAGAACGTAAGAATGAAATCCTTGATGAAATGCTGGATCAGGAATATTGTTCACAGGAAGAATATGATATTGCAAGTACAGATGATGTATATACACGTATCCAGTCTATCAATGACGAGAAGGATATTACCTCTTTCTATAGTTATTTTGTTGATGAGTTAATTGAACAGGTTCTCGATGATCTACAGAATGAGCTTGGTTATACCGAGTCACAAGCCTCCAACTTAATCTATAGTGGTGGTTTACAGATCTTTACGACACAGGATCCCGTAATCCAGAAGATCTGTGATGAGGCCTATGCAGATGAAGCAAATTTCCCTGAGATGGGTGTGTCTTATTGGGAATTAACTTATGCTTTATCCATTCAGAAAGCGAATGGGGATACCATCCATTATCATGGCAGTGACCTCTTAGAATATTACAAGGATTATGATGATCCTGATAACCTATATGTGGATGATGACAAAAGCGAGTTTTCACTACTCTTCTTAGATAAACAAGACATGCAGTCCAAAATCGATGCTTATCGTGAGGAAATGTTGAAGGAAGGTGATACCCTCCTTGGTGAGAAGGTTACTATGACAATTCAGCCTCAATCCTCCTTTGTTGTTTATGATCAATCCTCTGGGGAAGTGACTGCACTAATCGGCGGCAGAGGTGAAAAAGAGGGCAATCGTACTTTAAACAGAGCTACGAACACAAAACGTCAACCCGGATCAACTTTTAAAGTATTATCCACTTATTTACCGGCTTTAGACACGGTAGGCTTTACCTTGGCTGATGTCCAGGATGATGCAGGCCCTTATTATTATCCCGGTACTGAAACTGAAGTAAATAACTGGACGAACACCAAGCGTTATGAGGGCTTTAGTACATTACGTCAGGGTATCTATGATTCCATGAATATCGTAACTGTTAAGACTTTTGTTGAGGTTACTCCTCAGCTAGGTTATGATTACCTAAAGAAATTAGGCATCACTACTCTTGTTGAATCCAGAAAGGAAGATGACGGACGAACAGTATCCTGTATCAATTACCCGATGGCACTAGGCGGTCTGACTGACGGTGTTTACAACCTGGAATTAACAGCCGCGTATGCAGCTATTGCCAATGGTGGTGTCTATACAGAACCGATTTTCTATACTAAGATCTTAGATCATAATGGTAAAGTGCTGTTACAAAGCTCCACCAATCAGGAACAAGTAATGAAAGAATCCACTGCTTGGTTATTAACAAGCGCTATGCAGGATGTTGTGGAAATTGGTACCGGTACCGCTGCGAACTTAACTGCTGTTGATATGCCTGTCGCAGGCAAGACAGGTTCCACCTCGAACTATTATGACTTATGGTTCTGCGGATTTACCCCATATTATACCGCCTCTATCTGGTCCGGATTTGATAACAATAAGACCCAGACCGATAAATCCTATCAGAAGAAACTTTGGAAAACCATTATGGAGCAGATTGTTATCCAGAAGGAAGAGGAAAAAAGAGAGTTTACCAGACCAGACTCCATCATTACTGCTAAAATATGTACAAAATCAGGAAAGCTGGCTGTGGAGGGTGTTTGTGACCATTATGAAGGTGGCAATACTGTCAAATCCGAATACTTTGCAAAAGGTACGGAGCCTTCTGAAAAATGTGATGTTCATATCAAAGCAAATATATGCACCGAATCAGACGCACTGTCCACTGACGGATGTCCTATCAATCAGGTTGTAGAAAAAATATATCTTATTAAAAATGAGATTAGCAAAACTGATGATACACCTTTTGTTCTTCCTACTGCTTACTGTAAGATCCATAAAGGAAATGCAGAGCCTGTATATGAAGACGAACCTACTCCGATCCCTGGTACTGAGGCAATTCCTGATAGCAATACTCTACCTGATGAAACTACGGAAGAGGATGCAGAAGAGGATACTGATGGAGATACCTTGGAGGAAATTGATACCAATATCTTTGACGATATCATGCCGTAATAGATCAGAACAAAGAGTCTGCATAATTACAGTACGGAGCAGTTTGTCTTATAGTGGGTACTTCAATGATATAAAACAAGTCCAGTTAATATCTCTGACGAGACCTTAACTGGACTTTCTTAATGTCTTTATGATTTCATTTTTGAGTTAAAAAACCATGAAGCTATATAGCTAATTATCAGTGCGGAGGAGATACCCACGGCGGATGAGGTAAAACCACCTTTAAAGATTCCAATAAATCCTTCCTTGTCTACTCCATCCTTAACACCTTTAAAGAGTACGTTACCAAAACCCGTTAACGGAACGCCAGCCCCTGCTCCTGCCCATTTCGCAAAGGGTTCATAGATTCCTAAGGCTCCGAGTAATGCACCGGTACAAACCAGAATAACCATTACTCTTCCGGGCATCAGTTTTGTATTATCAAGTAATATCTGTACCAGAGCACAGATTGCTCCTCCAACGAGAAATGCTTTTAAATAATCCATAGCTCCAACTCCTTTTAGATTAACCAGCTTCTACTATTACTGCATGTGCTATACCGGGAACAGTCTGCCCTTCATTAAAGCTTGTCTGTGAAAGCAGTGCCCCTGTAGGAATAAAGAGAACCCGTTTCCACTTTCCTTCCCTCATCTGTTTTAGAATATAACTTGTAAAGGTTATAGCAGAGCAACCACAACCACTGCCTCCTGCATGAGTATCCTGACTGTCCTTATCAAAGATTTCAATGCCGCAGTCCATATGGTTACTACTAATATCATAATTCTTCTCCTTCAGCATATCGATTAGAATATCCTTACCCACATATCCCAGATCACCGGTAATTATTTTATCATAGTAAGACGGTTGAATTCCAAGATCCTCAAAGTTCTGCTTAATTGTTTCATAAGCCGCCGGAGCCATGGCCGCACCCATATTCATGGGGTCCTTTAAGCCATAATCTACAATTTTCCCCGTAGTTACTCCCTGTATTGATATTACAGGTTCTGAAGAATTATTAAGGTACTTCCGATCTGCGATGATTACCGCACCACTTCCGGTCACTGTCCAGGTTGCGGAATATGGTCTTTGGTTCCCATAATCAAGAGGAAAACGGAATTGTTTTTCTGCTCCTGCGAAATGACTTGATGTTATTGCCATTACCCTGTCTGCATACCCACCGTCTACCAGCATTGCTCCGACTGACATGGCCTCACCCATGGTGGAGCAGGCTCCATAGATTCCGATTACCGGGATTTCCAACTCTGATATACCGAAGGAGGTTGCAATGAGTTGTCCCAGCAGATCTCCACCGATTAGATACCTGATATCTGCATTCTTTAACCCAGCCTTCTGAAGCACTTTGCCCGCTGCTTCCTTCATCAGTTCACTTTCGGCTTCCTCCCAAGTATTCTTTCCTATCATGGGATCCTGCTGTACCACATCAAAGAGGGTTCCCAAGGGCCCTTCTCCTTCTTTTTTACCCGCGATAGAGGAGGCAGCAATGATACAAGGAGGATTTTGAAAGAGAACGCTCTGTTTTCCTACCATTTTATTTGTTCCATTTTGAGACATATACACAACTCCTTATCTATCTTATACTACCCCCGTTAACTTCAATAAATAATAGATCAACCCCAATATCCAGGAAGAAAAGATACCGTACAGGATAACTGGACCGGCAATCGTGAATATCTTACATCCAATGCCGAATACCTGACCCTCCTTCTTATACTCAACTGCAGGTGCTGCCACTGAATTTGCAAAGCCTGTAATCGGAACCAGAGTACCAGCACCACCGAATTTCGCTAACTTCTGGTAAATGCCGAGGCCTGTCATCAGAATGGACAAGAATACTAACGTTAAGGTATTATATGCTTTGGCCATCTCTTCTTCTGCTCCCATGTACGAATAATAATTGATAAGAGCCTGTCCGATTGTACATATTATTCCACCAACCAAAAATGCTTTTATCGTATTTTTAACTATGCTGTTTTTCGGAGTAACCTGCTTCACATACTGGTTATAATTATCGTTCCTTTTCTTCGTATCCTGCTCGTTAATAACCTTAGACACGGAGCCTTTTTTCTGATTACTCATAGGACACCTCCAACTTCATTTTGACATACTGAGATGATTAACCTTATATAAGATTTGGGAATTCAAAGTTAAGTCTGACTAAGGTCCCATCAAATTCTGATGCTTGTCCATTTGTAAAATAGCTGACGCATAAAACTACGATGATTGCAGCTAATATGATTAGTGTAGTAATCCAAAACCACTTCTTTTTTACCGACATGATACACCCGAACCTTTCATTTTATAAGATAATGAAAAAGCATCAGACTTAGCATCTGATGCTTCTTTTCCAGATTTCTCTATGATATTATATGAATTTAAACTTTTACTATACTGGGAATATCTGTAACAATGCGCTATAATGAGATACAAGCCGAAAGAAGTACAAAATGAAATTCCAATGGATTTCATTTTGGGGTTCTTTGTAGGTGAATATTTATATTCACCTTGCGGATTGATTGATAATTCGCATTAAGCGCCAAGTTTTTCCCGCATAATTTTTAATATTCTTTTCTCCATTCTCGATACCTGAACCTGTGAAATCCCCAGTTCTTTAGCAATATCCGTCTGAGTTCTATCTTTGAAGTATCTAAGCCTAATAATCTCCTGTTCCTTTTCATCTAGAGATTCAATAATTTCTTTCAGTGCCAGCCTATCTACTAAATCTTCGCTTTCATCCTTTGTTTCCGCCAATTTATCAATCAAATAAATAGGGCTGCCATCCCCCTGGTATATAGTTTTGTATAATGATTCCACCTCAGCACCGGTTTCCAGTGCCATCACAATTTCATCCTTTGCAATTCCTAATTCATCTTCAATTTCATCAATTGTTGGATCGCGTCCGAATATATTTCCATATCTCTCTCTTACCATTCGGATCTTAGTCGCTGATTCCTTTAAGGATCTGCTTACCTTAATCATTCCGTCGTCCCTTAAAAACCGCTTGATCTCCCCGGTAATCATAGGAACAGCATAGGTTGAGAATCTCACTTCGTAGGAAGAATCAAATTTATCAATAGCTTTTATTAAGCCAATACTTCCGATCTGGAATAGATCCTCCATCTCATGTCCTCTATTTGCAAATCTTCTGACAATGCTCCAAACCAGTCCCACATTCTCTGTCACAACGCGGTCTCTGGCTTCTTTATCACCTTCCTTTGACCGCTTAATCAGTTCGAGCGTATCCACATTAAATCTCACTTCCTTCCTTTTTCCAGATTCAATTCCTAGGGAGTATAAACTCCTTTTTTCATCGTATCCTGAGAAAACCCTTTAAACTTATCAGGTTTTCCGATCTTCTTCATCATCACAACCTTCGTCCCATTTCCTAAAGCTGACTCAACCTCCAGCTCATCCATAAATGCTTCCATAAATGAAAATCCCATTCCGGAACGCTCCAATTCCGGCCTTGTGGTATATAAAGGTTCCATGGCTTTTTCTATATTCTCTATACCGGCGCCTTCATCAATTATCTCAACCATTAAATCATTTCCGGATATGATGCAGTGCATCCGGATGATACCAATACAATCTACATATCCATGGATGATGGAATTAGTAACAGCCTCGGAAACAGCTGTCTTTATATCTGCTAATTCCTCGATGGTAGGATCAAGCTGTGCTGCAAAGGCAGCTACGACTGTTCTGGCAAAGCTTTCATTCTGTGATCTGCTTTCAAAGAGCAAGGTCATTTCATTTTTATCATTCATTACTTTTTCTTATCCCCTTTCCTTTTCATACCTATCTTATAGTGAACCTTTCATCAGGTTTTCTGTATGATGTTAATTGCAGCTTCGACCGTATCATATTTATCTATAATTTTATACAGCCCGGATATTCGAAATATCCTGTCAATTGTTGAATTTACATTAGCCACCGCTGTCTTTCCCCCGATGAAAATAACCTTGCGGTATCTTCCCATGATGACCCCGATACCGGCACTATCCATGAAGCCCGCACCGGAAAAATCGAATATGATATGTTTGATATTATTCCGATCAATGAGCTTATCCGCTTTTTCCCGGATTCTCAATGCATTATGATGGTCCAGCTCTTCATTTAAGCGGATAATCAGACATCGCTGATAGATTTCATAGGTGGTTCCCTCCTCTCCGTTACTTTTAGTTTCATTGTTCTGTTTTCCGTTTTCCTGCATGTAATGCTGCCTCCTAACATATCCCCATTTATTTACTTACAGTTTTACCATATAAAAAAAGACCTTTTATGGAAGAGCCTTGCAGCTCTTCTACATGAAACGTCTTTTTCCGATTCTTCTTATCTTATGTTTTTCAAGTAATTTTCTATTATTGTTGTACCTGCCCCAGGAATTCCTGTGCGTCTGAAATTCTTGAGGAATCAGGGAAATCTGTAAGAACTACATTATAATACAAAGCTGCATTTTCATTATCACCAAGTCGGTGATAAGATCGCGCGATGAAATAAACAGCATCCACATCCGTCGGATCATAAGCCATCGCTTTCTGAAGTGCAACTAATGCTTCCTCATATTTCTCATTGCCATAAGAAGCATGTCCAGCATCATAATAACTCTTTGCAGCACTGGGATAAGCTGCCTCTTTTAATTGGCCCAGAAGAGATACCGCAGGTTCTATCTCCAGCTGATTATCTGTAATTGTTACAAGAACATCAGCAATAGACTTGAAGTCTCTTTCTCCAACAGGCTTAGCAAGTTCTGAAAAATACAGTCCGGCCGCATGAATCAATGATTCATAGATCTCACTATTATCTTCCGGAATTACGATATTGTCTAGCTCCGTCTGAAGCTGTGCTACTTCCTGTTCCAAAGTAACATTTTCGCTTTCTAACTCACCTATTCTATCGTCCTTCTCCTGTATCTGTGTCATCGTATAACCACTGTCCAGATAATCTGTGTCTCCGTCTGAAGATTTGTTATTCTTAATCGTAGGAACGATCAGAAATGCTGAAACAGCTAAACCTATGATAATGCCGATTACCAGATTAACATAGACCATAATATTGGGCTTGTCCTCTCTGTAGGAAGAGATCGGCATGATGGCACCGCTTGTACTCTGTTCGCTTTCCGGATTACTATCGAAGTCCCTTGCCGTTGCAGCAGGTGCTTCAAGCTCCAGCATATATCTTAAAGTGGTTGTGTTTGTAACATCAATTCTCCCTGCTTTCTGCAGGTATTTCTTCGCTTTGTCTGTATCACCGGTCTTCATCAACAGCAATGCTAACAGATGATAAGCACGGATAAAGTTCGAGTTCAGACTGACAACCTTCTTCAATTGGATAATTGCCAAATCATCACCGCCCTGTTTCGCCATTCCAAGCGCTGTATTATATCTCTTAATTGCCTGGTTTAGCGAATCTAGCTTCGTCAGATTTGATTGTACTTTATTAATATATTCATCCGCATCGTTATCTTCAGGTTGAAAATGTTTGCTGATAACCCATTCACTAAGTGCTGCTACTGTCTCACCCATCTCATAATAAATGAGTCCGAGAAGATTTCTAGCATTTGTATTCAATTTATTAAAATCAAGGCTTTTGCGAAGGGCGATGATTGCTCCTGATAAGTCCCTGACTTGCACTCTTGCTAAACCGTTATTATAATACAGATTGGAAGATCTATATATCTTTTTATAAATTGTTAAGTCCATACCGCATCTTTCGCAGCGTCTTCTCTTGTCCGATAAATTACTTCCACAATTCGGGCAAATCATATCATCCCCACCTGTCCGTTTTAATCTATTGGTTATTTATTATCCTTATTCCCCTTTAGTAATTCCTTTAAAATGTCAGTAATATCAGTTAAATCATTATTAATAATGACATCCTCTGCCTGCTCTATTTCCAGACTCGGTTGGAATTTTTCAATTTCTTCATTAAAATTGATCATTGATACCTCCATTACGCCACTTCGTGGCGGCCAAGTGTAAAAGTTATTTTTTGTTTTACCTTTAGCCCTCCGATTTATATAGGCAAATTTTTCATCCCAAATATCATCATACTATAAAAGCTATAAAAATCAAGTGTTTTAGCGCATTATTACTGATAAATATTTGAAATATACCTTCCATTCATTTGTAATTTTCCATCTTCAACATTTCTACACATGTTTCGACAACAGTTACAATTGATATTGGTCTCTCCCCTTCTACTACTTACTCAGCCTTCAGAAGTATAATTTTCCCATTGAAATCACCCCAGGTTAATTCCCTAGGTTCATTCATTCCATAATTCATCAGCTGAGTTCCGCTGATCACAGTTTCTCCGTCATCAATTCTATACCTACCCTTGGGATCAAGACCGTCCAGTCGAAATCTGAACAATGGAGCATTCGGTGTATTCATAACCCTGTATAGAAATAATACGGCTTCCTGTTTATCCTCTGTTACATAGAGGAAGGAGGTATGATTATCTTCAAAAGGACTCAGAAGTCGGTATAAATCTCCGAACTGGACTATTCTTCTGATGGATTTATATAATGCCACCTGCTCTTTAATCAGCCACTTCTCATCATCACCAAACTTTGTTACATCAAGCTCGTAACCGAAGTTACCAGCCATAGCTACACTATGTCTGAAGCTCATGGAGGTACTTCTTCCGGTCTGATGGTTCGGTACGTCAGATACATGAGCAGTCATTGCACAGACAGGATATACAATAGAAGTGCCATATTGAATTTTTAAGCGTTCCACACCATCTGTATCATCCGAAGACCAATTCTGAGGCATATAATGTAGTATTCCTGGGTCAAATCTTCCTCCGCCACCAGAACAGCTCTCAAACAGGATATCCGGAAAACGGTCTGTTATGACGTCCATCACCTCATATAAACCCAACATATAGCGATGTGCTGTCTCCTGTTGATTTTCAGTTGCAAGAAGCGCGGAGCCGACCTCCGACATGTTACGGTTCATATCCCATTTTACATAAGCGATATTGGCACTCTCATATATCTTACTTAGCATAGTAATAACAGCTTCTCTTACATCCGATCGGGAGTAGTCTAAAATCAACTGATTTCTTGCGGTAGAACGATGCCTGTCCGGAACATGCAGACACCAGTCTGGGTGAGCACGGTACAGATCGCTGTCAGGGGATACCATCTCGGGCTCAAACCATAATCCAAACTGCATTCCATAAGAATTAATTGCATTAGACAGACCTTTTAAACCGTTCGGAAGCTTTGCCGGATTTACATACCAGTCACCTAGGCTACAGGCATCGTTGTCTCTTTTTCCAAACCAGCCATCGTCGAGAACAAACATTTCAATTCCTAGCTCTGAGGATTGCATTGCTATTTCTTTTAACTTCTCTTCGTTAAAATCAAAATAGGTCGCTTCCCAATTATTTATTACAATGGGGCGTTCCGAGTTCTTATATTTACTCTTCATCAGGTTATTGCGGAAGATTCTATGGTAGGTTCTTGACATTTCACCGATACCATTCCTTGAATACACCATGACTACCTCCGGTGTCAGGAATTCCTCCCCTTGTCGCAACACCCAAGAGAAATCAAAGGGGTTGATCCCCATGGCTACTCTTGCCGTGTCATATTGATCCACTTCAACAGATGCCAGAAAATTACCGCTGTAGACCAGACTGAAGCCATATACTTCACCATTGTTTTCAGTTGCATTCTTATCTAGTATCGCGATGAATGGATTCTCTGAGTGTCCGCTGGCTCCTCTTCTGCTTTCTATGGATTGGGTTCCGTGAACTAATGGTCTTCTTACCATATGTCGTTCTCTCGCCCAACTACCGGATAAGCTTAACAAGTCGTATCGGTATTGATCGAAGTCCATAGCCATGCTAAGTGCTCTAAGGATTCGGAGTTTGGAATTACCTTCATTGATGAAGCTGGCAGATCGGACAATTACATTTTCCTTCTCAAATACGCTATAAGAAAGAATAACCTTCAGATTAATGATAGAATCCACCAAGGTTATATTGAGGGTTTGCGCTTCCTCTTCCCCTGCTGTTAGGCTTGGCAGACCGTTCAGTTTCTTCTTACCCTTTACAATCTCATAGGATTCATAGGATAAATCCGTGATTCGGGTGCCGTTTTCCAATTGCACTTGATATGCCGGTAGCCGAAGATCTGTATTACCATAAGCCGGATATTCTGCCGGCATTGTATCCAAAGAAAATCCCCCGTCATCATCCGGATTCGCATTGAAGGATGCTCTGCCGGTACTCTTTATAAGTGAAGATATGAGCGGTTGTTCTATCGTACTACCAAAGTATACATGCTCTAAATATTTATTCCTCGTTATTCGCATAATATAAGATGCTGATTTTGATTGTAAAATAAAACATTTTTCCTTCTCCTGATAAAAAATACTCATTATTAGCCTCCTGTGTTAATCAAATAGATATCGTTTATCAATAAAGCTTGCCAACGCAATACCGTATCTTGATTGCAAAATTATTTTCTTACTATATCATACCATGTTTTACTCATTTCACAACGATGATTTACATATTATCTGGTATTTAGTCCTCAACATTTCCACGCCGTACAGGGTTTCATTACCGTATGTCTTAGGAAAGTGGACTTGCTTATAAGCACTTCGGCGTATCATAAAAATACCGTAGAAAATTATGGGAGGGGAGCATGATAGTAACCGGATGGAGGAATTTTATCAGGAATATCTAGACGCCAGCTATTGGGACTAAAGGTTGGACAAGCATTAATGGATGCGATAGAAACAGAAAAAGAGATTCTATTCAAAGAGGTTTATGACCAGATGAAAAATCAATACGATATTACGATCGATTTTAATTATTGGGGCTCAATTGTGATTGGGTTATTATAACATAACCCCGTTTACTACAGGATTATAGGTAAGTGCGAAACAATCTAATTAATATAATTTTTCATACATCTGATGCAAATTCCTTCGCACCATGCTTATTCCGCGCTAATTACGCTCAGTAACTTGCATCTATTGTATAAAAAATAGCCAAGGTTTTAGAGTTTCGCAATTACCTATACAGGATTAATTTTGGGGGGATAGTATAAACAAGAACATCATATAATAGAATAAGGTTCTATACATTCTTTTGAAATGAGGTAAGAGGATGATAAAAGCAACTTTCCGTCTAATCAACTTATTATCAAGAAAAATACGTGATGATCATATTGCAGCCTTTTCTGCTCAGGCTGCCTTCTTTATCATCATCTCTTTTTTCCCATTTATCATGCTGCTCTTAAGTATCATAAAGTATTTTCCACTTGAGGAAAGCGCTATGCTAAAGTTGTTTACTCAGATATTTCCTAACTCCGTCGATGCAATGATTGTGACAGTTATCGATCAGATCTATACTTCTTCTGCCTCGAGTACCGTCATCTCCCTTACTGCAATTACTGCATTATGGTCTGCAGGTAAAGGTTTTCTTGCAATTATGAAAGGCTTGAACGCTGTCTACGAAATTAACGAAACAAGGCATTATATCCTCCTACGTGGGATTGCTGCATTTTATACCCTGATGTTTGCCATCATGTTGATTGCTACAATGATATTGTTTGTTTTCGGTAACCGCCTCTACTACTGGATTGAGCAGAAGTTTCCGAGGCTTATGAATACCGCTCTTATCATTATCAGCCTGAGGACCATCTTAGGTTTAATTATCCTGATTGCATTCTTTCTAATCATTTATATTGTTATTCCTAACCGGAAAGCTAAGTTTATGAATGAACTCCCAGGAGGAATGATGTGCGCTGCAGGCTGGATGGGCTTCTCATACGCGTTTTCTTATTATATTGATAACTTCTCGAATTATGCATCTACCTATGGAAGCCTCACTGCCGTTGTACTCTTCATGCTATGGATGTATTTCTGTATGTATTTGCTTTTCCTAGGTGCTGAATTCAATCTTCTGTTTGAAAACAAAGCATTCATCCATAAGATTAAAAAACTATATAAGAAATCACCGGAAGAGCCGGTTATTCATAGATAAACCCTAACTCAGTATCTTCATAAAAGTACATCAGGACGTCGTCATATTTCTGCCCGGCATCTACAAGAGCTTTAACACCATTCTGGCTTAAGCCGACACCATGTCCGTATCCTCCGCCTGATACTGTTATGCTGCTTAATTTGTTACTTTTCTCTTTCTTATCAATGATAAAGAAAGCGCTAGGGAGCAGACCCATATTATCAACTTCGCTCTCATCCTGTCTCTTCAAAGTATCATAATGAGGAGCAAGAAGAGCCCTTATATTATATTCTTTTTTTACTTTAATCGTATTATCACTTCCTATAATCAATAGTTCCGATACCATCCCACTACTCTCTCTGTTAGTTACTTTAATATCCTTAATAGTACCGACAGTATTCACTGGAATGCTCTCAAAAACATCTTCACCGTCTTCTCCACTTTCTGTCTTTGTCTGTATTAATTCGGGATTAGCCTTATATCTGCCCGCAAGATTTTCATCAATCACCTTTTTAATATCCTTAACACTCATTGTCACGTTCCAGCGATACCAGTTAAAGCTGCTGTCATAGGTGGTAACATTAGTAGCACTTAAGAAGTTTCGAAAGTTTTTATCCAAAGAAAGATCCGTATACATCTTAAGTGTCTCGCTCTCCAATTCCGAACCTTCCCCTTCTTCCTCTGCCAGCAGTAGTTTCCCTTGAAGATAAGGTAGGTCTACATTATTTGACCAGGCATTCGATGGTTCAGCGGTATGTCCACAGGAGGTTGAGAAATAGTAAGCATTGATTACCTCACCTTCATATTCAATTACCTTCCCATAAGTATCCTTCACTGCCAGAATTGAATCTTCATTTTCAGCAAAGTTATTATAAACCTGATAAGTGGAACTATCATCTACATGAGCACCATATTCACTTAGGCTATTAGACAAGAGATGTCGATAAGCATAGCTTCGCGCACAGACTGCCTGTACCTTTAAAGCCTCTGTACCATAACTTGTAGGCATTTCACTTGGTAATACCGAATACAGATATTCTTCCAGTGGGAGCTCATTAACAACTAGTATCCCATTTTCATCTTCTGCTATCTCGACACTTCCCCGGTATTTAGGGCTACCATAGGAGCGTTCCAGGGATAGCATCTCAATTTTGCCTTCTCCGGAAGAGGTTTTTATCGTTATTCTCCCCGTCTCAAGTAATTCATCCCCCTGCTTAATTCGAACGGTTTCTCCGGCAGAATAGGAGGTGCTTGTATCACCGGTTCCGATAGTAAAATCTTCGGATGATGTGAATTCTACTATTTTATGATAAATGCTTTTATACTCCGAAGATTTGATAAGAACCCTGATGTTCTCTGCCTTAATACTTTCAGTTATCAAAGCTGCACTGATCTTCCCACCAGATACAATAAAATCCGTAGTTTCATAACCTACCAGGATACTTCCTGTAGGTTCCATGGACATGGTCCCATAAATTTTATATATTCTGTACTCCTTCTCTAAAGATATTTCTCCATATCCTTCGATTTCGATAAAGTCCTCTCCCGTACGCAATACTTTCCCTTGAATCATATCCGGTTTTACACTGATCTGGACAACCTTCTTATTCTCAACAGTAATATCACCAATTACCTTCTCCAAGTTGTTTGAAAGCTTATACAGAGCGGTAAAACTTTTATTTATTCCATTTACAAAGGTATCTATCAGTATACCTTCCCCTTGTTTAATCCAGACATTATGTAGCACAATTTTTTCTGTTGTTACAGACCTGATATAGATAAGCTCTTGTCCACAGGTAAGCGCACGAATTCCTAGATCCATATACCGATCTATTAGGCTTGTCTGAATTTCCTCCGCAGGAGAATTATTCTCAGCAGAATTGACTCCAGCAGAATTATTCCCAGCAGTATTATTCTCATCAGAATTTTCCCCAGCAGAATTGTCTCCAGCAGCTGTATCCTTATTCCCAGTATCCGCCCCTAGCGAGTCTTCATCCTGGGCAATATCTTCTGAATCAGTTGAAGCCTGTGGTGTTACTAACGAACTATTCATCTGGGTATCTTGTCCAAGAAAATCCTCATAGCTCTGTGCATCAAGATAATAATATTTTCCCTGATCTGTTACCATTCTGTCTTTACCGTCTTCAGTAACCTCTCTGCCAAGAACCAAAAGTGTTTCATTGGATGAAAGACGATCTTCTTCTGGTATGATAGCTAATATTGCTTCATACAGCTCCAAGAATTCATTTCTTGGTATGCTACTATCCTCATCTAAAAAGTCAAAGGATATTTTCTGATATACTTCTTGTAAGTCAGGATTTTTTAAGATCAACTTGTCTACCATTTCTTTACAATAACCATAAGTAAAAACATCTGTTGGTTTAAACGAAATATTCTCCTCAACTAAACCCATCTTCCATGCGGCATTTATATAGCTATCATACCAGCCGGACATTGTTGCATCAGTATAAGTGATTCCTACCGGAATTGCTTCACGGGCTGATTTATCATATTCCAGATAACTAAGAAGACGATATGCTTCCGCATAGGATATGGAGACCTCAGTCACTGTTTCCTGCTGAACTTCACCCTGGTTATCGTCTTTCACCTTGTGTAATACATTTACTGTAAATACTACTATGATGATAACTACACATATTCCGATTAATATTAGTTTACTTTTAATACTCATGGCTGCTCCTATTCCGGGTCTGTCTGATCCTCATTTCATAGCTTGTTTACCTCATATGCTAATATATTATACCAACGACGGTAATATTCGTACAAGTTTCTTTGGTTTTTATTTTCTTAGCAAGATTGAAATTATTACATAATTACAATCTCACCAATCAGCCGTAGAGTAGAATACTAAAGTAAAGGAATAAGCAGGGGTATCTGCTAATGTGTGCAAAACCCCTGCTTAATCCTTTAATTCAGCTCATATCCTATCATATTTGATTGTTGTTTCTGTTATTGTAATAACCCAGTAAGGTTGAACAAAGTATTAATCCATTAAATCGCTCATTTTATACATACCTGCAGGTCTACTTGGAAGGAATTTAGCTGCTTGAACTGCTCCTTTTGCAAAGATAGCTTTGGAATAAGCAGTATGTTTTATCTCAATTACTTCATCGATACCTGCGAATATGATTTCATGCTCACCAACGATTGTTCCACCACGTACTGCAGAGATACCAATTTCCTTCTTGGTCCTAGCCACACGTTCCTTTGAGCGGTCAAGTTTATAATTATATTCGTTATCTAACACTTCATTCATGGCATCTGCCAGAGCAAGGGCAGTTCCGGAAGGAGCGTCAACCTTCTTATTATGATGCTTCTCCACTATCTCAATATCAAAACCCGCATCAGCAAGAACTGCTGCTGCCTCTTTGATCAGTTTTGAAATCAGATTAATACCCACAGACATATTTGCAGATCGTAGAATCGGTATTTTTCTCGATGCATCATCGACAGCCTTAAGCTGCTCTGGTATTAAACCGGTTGTACATAGGACGATTCCCACTTTATGTTTCACCGCATATTCCAACATTTCTTCAAGACCAGCCGGGGATGAAAAATCAATGATTACATCAGCACTTACACTGCACTTAATAAAATTTTGATATACCGGATACTTATTAACTCTGTTCTGGGTTATATCAACTCCTGCCACAATAACTGCATTTTCATCAGCATCAACAATATCTGTAATCACTTGACCCATTTTTCCGTTACAACCACGTAAAATGATATTTATCATACGCTTCCTCCCATTAGATACAGCTTCTATATTATAGTCTCTTTATTCGATTGTTTTAATTCCAACTGCTTTCATTTCCTTTAATAAGCGCTCTGCATTCGCTGGCTCTATCTCGGTCAGAGGCATTCTCAGCTCGCCCACACCAAAGCCCATCAGGTTAACCGCCTTCTTCACCGGAATCGGATTAACCTCGCAGAATAATGCATTGATGAGTGGTAACAGCTTTAATTGAATCTCACGGCTTCCAGTAACATCACCTTGTAGGAATTTCATTACCATGTTATGCGTCTGTCCGGGAGCAATATTTGACAATACGGAGATGACACCTATACCACCTAAGGATAATACCGGTACGATCATCTCATCACATCCGGAGTAGAGATCTATCTTGCCCTCAGTAAGCTGCATAATCTCAGCTACCTGAGCTATATTGCCGCTTGCCTCCTTAATACCAACAATATTCTTAATATTCTTATATAAGGAAGCAACTGTCTGCGGCAGAATATTACAGCCGGTTCTTCCCGGTACATTATAAAGAATAATCGGAATATGCACCGCTTCTGCTACGGCGGTAAAATGAGCGATTAAACCCTTCTGTGTAGCTTTGTTATAGTAGGGTGTTACGACCAAAAGTGCATCAGCTCCATAGCCCTGTGCTTCCTGTGATAGATAAATTGCGGTATCCGTAGCATTTGATCCTGTTCCAGCAATTACCGGAACCCTCTTAGCTACTTTATTTACTGTATAACGGATGCATTCCAGATGCTCTTCATGAGTCAGAGTTGAAGCTTCACCTGTGGTACCACAGATGATGATACCATCCGTTCCTTCTGATATTTGATACTCAATCAATTCTCCAAGTTTGTCGTAATCTACCTCGTTGTTTTTTGTAAAGGGTGTTACAATTGCCACACCTGCTCCTTGAAATACTGCCATGTTTCAATCCTCCTACTTCATTGTAAGTAATTATTCAATGGTTACTAACGAACTGTGTAAAAGCCATTATTTACAAGGTAATTTAACGTAAAAAAAGCCGACCTCTGAGTCGACACTAAAGAATAACAACGTAGCCCCATGATAGAAATACCCCTTCATGATCACCACAGTACAAAATATTCTTTAGGCAGCGCTCCATCAATAATGATGACAGTTGTACGATTCTTAACCGTACCCCCAGCGATGATAATCTCAGGGTTATCACCACTTCGGCAATGCTTCCTTTCTCTGCGTTCGTCTATGCCTGACATATCCAGCAGTTTACTAATAAGCAATGCAACCTCTACCATAAGCAATATGTATTTTTCACAATATTCGTATCCTCATATTAACACCCCATTCTGACACTGTCAATACTAAATGTATAATTGTATCTACCGGAGGGAATGCTTCAATTGAGGGTTAGATGACCGAAAGAAACAGGCACGGTATGAATAATTTCCTTCATTGTTCATACCGTGCCTGTAAGGTTATTTTGTTGTTTAATACTCTTCGAGATACTCTAATTTACTTACAGATACTTCGTATGCTACACGTTTTTCAAATTCTACATCGGTAACCTTCTTCTGATATTCGCGGCTCTGTATCCTGCCCCAGATCTGAACATGGCCGCCTACGGTAAAGCTTTCAGCAAATCTTGCATTTCTACCCCAACAGATGCAGGGGATATAATCAGATTTGCCATAGGGACGGTTCACCGCTAATAATACATCAGCGATTTCACGTCCTAACGGTGTCTTACGATAAATTGGCGGTTTACAAACGAATCCATCTAAAAAAATATGATTCGGTTTTGCATTTTCGGATAATTCATCAACAATTTTGACCTCCCTTGCAAAAACCGAAAGCACTAATTTATTCTTGCTTTCCTCATGACGGTTATAGGATCTGAATTGTCCTAACACCTCAACAAATTTTCCTTTAAAATCCTGTTTTACATCAATGAGTCGTTCAGAAACCATCACCGGTATCATATCATAGGAATTACTGAGCCGGTTTACAACTACCTCCAGAACATAGAAACCTTCACCAAACACATCATGGCTGAACGTAAAATCACTGATTACCTCTCCTGCAATACTTACTTGATTGTTATCAAATACTTTATCGGTCATATCGTACCTCTCCCTTCTTTCTGGCGTTCTTTTTTACGCCAATCTCTCTAAAATGTGGGGTGCTTTCCTCCGTAAAGCCAAAAACAGATGGAATTCACCTATGATTAAATATATGCGAATTTCCAAATTTTAGAAGTAAAAAAATTTATATAGCGATATTATTTACATATTTTGTTAATTTATACAAAATAATTAGAAATATTTATTTATTTTTTCCCAAACATACGTTGCTTTTTAAATACCCAGTGTGCTACAATAATAAAGTTGTTTTTAAATATGTAAGAAAACGTTGACGCGTGCCTGCACGCAGAATGGAGTTAAGTAATGAAACGAGAGGATATACGAAATATAGCCATCATCGCCCATGTTGATCACGGCAAGACAACCCTGGTTGATGAATTGTTAAAGCAAAGCGGTGTATTTCGTTCCAACCAAACAGTTGTAGAAAGAGTCATGGATTCCAATGCACTTGAACGGGAACGTGGTATCACCATTTTATCAAAGAATACTGCCGTTATGTACAATGGGACCAAGATTAATATCATAGATACACCAGGCCATGCTGACTTCGGTGGTGAGGTGGAACGAGTTCTTAAGATGGTTAATGGTGTTGTTCTTGTGGTAGATGCTTTTGAAGGCCCTATGCCACAGACCAAATTTGTATTGAAAAAGGCTTTAGACCTATCCCTACCAGTAATTGTATGTGTGAATAAAATGGATCGTCCGGAAGCAAGACCCACAGAGGTCGTAGATGAAGTATTAGAATTATTACTGGATTTGGATGCAAATAGCGAACAATTGGATTGTCCCTTTGTATTTGCTTCAGCAAGATCAGGAACCGCAGCGCTCTCTATTGATGCAGAAGCTATTGATATGACACCTTTATTTGAAACTATAATTGATTATATTCCTGCACCGGAAGGTGACCCTGAAATTAGTACTCAAGTACTCATCAGTACCATTGATTATAATGAATATGTAGGTAGAATCGGAATCGGTAAAGTGGATAACGGTATCATTCGTGTTAATCAAGATGCTGTAATGGTAAATGAACACGAGCCTGATAAATTTGTAAGAGTTAAAATTAATAAGCTTTATGAATTTGACGGATTAAAAAGAGTTGAAATACAGGAAGCCACCATTGGCTCCATTGTAGCTATCTCAGGAATTTCAGATATCCATATCGGTGATACCATCTGTTCCGTGGAGAATCCGGTAGCAATTCCATTCCAGAAGATTTCAGAGCCGACATTAGCTATGTACTTTAATGTAAATGATAGCCCTCTGGCAGGAACTGAGGGTAAGTTTGTAACCTCCCGTCATATCAGGGAGCGTTTGATGCGCGAATTAAATACTGATGTTAGCATTCGAGTTGAGGATACAGATACTACTGAAAGCTTTAAAGTATCCGGCCGTGGCGAACTTCATCTTTCCGTATTAGTAGAAAATATGAGACGTGAAGGTTATGAGTTTTCGGTAAGTAAGGCTGAAGTATTATATAAAAATGACGAAAACGGAAAGAAACTAGAGCCTATGGAACATGCAATGATCGATGTGCCGGATGAGTTTTCAGGTGTTGTAATCGAAAAATTAGGCCAACGCAAAGGTGAAATGATTAATATGCATACATCGGGCAGCGGTCATACACGCCTTGAGTTTTCCATCCCTGCGCGTGGTTTAATTGGATATCGCGGTGAATTTTTGACAGATACGAAAGGAAACGGTATTATTAATACCCTGTTTGATGGCTATGCTCCTTATAAAGGTGATATCCAGTATCGCAAAACCGGAAGCTTAATCGCTTATGAGACTGGAGAAAGTATCACTTATGGTCTTTTTAACGCTCAGGAACGTGGTGTATTATTTATTGGTGCCGGTGTCAGAGTATATTCAGGTATGGTAGTTGGACAGAATCCTAAAGCAGAGGATATGGAAGTAAACGTATGTAAGAGAAAACAGCTTTCTAATACCCGTTCTTCCGGTGCAGATGATGCATTGAAATTATCTCCTCCGAGAATACTCAGCTTAGAAGAAGCTCTAGATTTTATTGAGACCGATGAATTATTGGAAGTTACACCATTAAATCTTCGTATCAGAAAAAAAACCTTAGATAGTACGTTACGTTCAAGAGAACGAAGAAATAAACAAAGTAACTAATAGCTTTAAATAATAAGTTCTACAAAAAAGTTCTACAAAAAACCTACTAAGAAAGTCAATACTTTTTTAGCAGGTTTTTTTATTCTAAAAAACGCCTGCAAATCGCAGGCATTTTTTGTAAGATTTTATGAAACTTTGTGATGATTTTGACATACTGCTACAAAAAAATATATCTTACTTGTTTATATCCTTATTATCCCTAATATCCAAAATCCTTTGGTCAGGATACTTGCTCACATCTTTAATACTTTTTATCTGATACTGAAGCAATATCTCCTTAAAATACGATTTCAAAGTATCCTTTGCTACTATCTTATTATTATATTTGTCTCTGGATACCTTCATCATTGATTTTTCATATGAAGTCATAGCTGATAGTGCTGTTGGTCCATACCAGAGAAAACCATCCATTACCGAATCCATCAGTAAAGCTTCCTCGGCATTCAGATATTCTTCTCCTCCCTCTAAGGTATGAATACCGCAACGCTTCATTCCTTCATATAACTTAAGGTAAGGCATATGTTCACTGTTAATGCCACAATCTTCCGGAAATAATTCCTTATCATACATGGCAAGTGAAAAAGCCTGTGCATAATATAGCAGATACTGTATATAAGATGCACAAATCTCTGCACTGCTCTTATTAACAATATAATAAGCTGCTGCATAAATTCTAGAAGACATAATCTTGGACATAACAGCCTTTTTACTTTTTTTGTATGCCACCCCAGTAAGACATTCTTTCTTTTTGCAAAGGAGATCATAATAGAACTCCGGATCGTCCAAAATGGATTTAAGCTTGTTGGAATATTCGTTAGTTGGAACATCCCCTTCCATGTAACGGATTATTGTCGTCTCGCCCCATCCCAGCAGTTTTGCCAGCGGCTTCTTTCCAATCCGATACCGATCAAGAATTAACTTAATCTCATCCGAAGAAATCACTGCTTCCGTTTCTACCTCTACTCTGTTACTTTTCATACATATACTCCTCAGTTATAAAAATGGTATCATTTGTTATATAAACTATGCCAGTATTATATTACCACCATTTCTACGGTTTGTATATGCAACTTTTGTATTATTTGTTAAAAATTCTAAAACTTTCTAAAATCATTCAAATCCTTTGCAATAATATTAAAGCCTTTCATCAATCGGTCAAACATACCGACACGGTACATATTAACCAACACCATACCGATGGGTATCCCGATAATCATACCAAATACACCATAAAACCGATATCCAATAAACATAAATATCAATGTAGCTAAAGGATTAAGTCCAATGCTATCACCTACCATCTTAGGCTGCAGTATCTGTTTTACAATCTGACAAATCAGATAGATTACAACTAATCCGATCGCACGTATATAATTACCGGTAAATACATCAATTACAGCCCAAGGCCATAGCACTGCTCCGGTTCCAAAGACAGGTAATACATCAAGAAATGCAATACCGAGTGCAAAAAGGAAGGAGTATCCTACCCCTAATATTTCAAAACCAATGAACATAATTACAGTCAGAACCAACATGATCTTGAACTGTGCTTTAAAATAACCACCAAACGCAGCTACAAAATTATCATAAATTAAATGCCAATAATTGATTACGGACTCGGGTAAGGATCTCTTCATACCGGAAATCAGTTCATTTCTACTTGCAGTAAAGAAGTAAGCAGATAGTATTGTGACGATAACCATCAAAAATCCTTCTGCAATCTGTCCTACAATATTACCAGCACTGCTCATTGAAGGAAGCTCCAGATTCTTTACATAATTGTCCACCGAACCACCAATTCCGGAGATTGCGTTATTAATCATTTCCTGAGCACTTATCGGAAGCGTTCTGATAAATCCATCAACATATTGTGATATTTCATTAAACTGAACCTTTACACTTTGTATGATATCAGGTAAATCATCAATTAGTTCCCTCGCTTCTTTAATAATCATGGCGATAATTAACGCTGCAACTGCAATAATAATAACAATTACAAGAACTATGATGATGGCAGAACCGTGTTTACGAAGTATTTTAACCCTTTTTTCAAGGAAATGTACCAATGGATTTGCGACTAAAGAAACAATCCACCCTATTACAAAGGGTAGAAAAAAAACAAGAAGTTTAGGTAGAGCCAGGAATATAAGTAATGCCAGAAGAATGATAAGAATAAAATTGATAACAATTTTTAGATAAGTAAAAAACTTTTCGTAACGCATATGCTCTCCTCCTTCTTACATTTTATAGATAATTGCGAAATGATATACGTTAATTAATTTTCCATACTATTGATACAAATTCCTTCGCTCCATGCTGATTCTGCGCAAATTTCGCTCAGGAACTATATTAATTGTAAGGAAAATTGCCATGGTTTCCAAGTTTCGCAATTGCCTAAGATGATTATAATCCATAATTTATTAACAGCAAACATATTTTTCTAATTTTAATAAAATTATAATTTTGACTTTCCCTGCTGGGCGATGATAAAGGTAGTAAAAAAAATAATTGCAGCAATAATTACTATTGTTGGTCCAGTAGCAGTATCCATATAATATGAGATAACCAATCCGGTTATTCCCGAGAATAGGGAAATCAAGATTGAGAACAAATGATATTCCCTGATATTCGCCGACATATTCCTGCTTGCAGCTGCAGGAAGAATCAGAAGTGCATTAATGATAAGGATGCCGACCCATTTGACTGCTGACATTACTATTATAGCAATAATGATACTGAATAAATCCTCTATCAAGGTGATTTTAATATTCTTACTTTTGGCCAAGGATTCATTGATACTGATTGCTAATAGATTGTTGAAGCCCAAGATCCAAAATAGAAGTGTAATAATAAATATAATAAATAATAATACTATCTCGCTCATTTGAATACTTAAGATATCTCCAACTAACAAAGCTGAATACTTCGCAAATTGTCCTCCCCTGGAGAGGATAACGAGACCGATCGCCATACTGAACGATGCAAATACTGATATGACAGTATCCGTAGATACTGTTTTACGTCTCTTTATATTATTCAGAAATAATGCAAATATTATTGCAAATATCAGCATAGCTATATTCGTATCAGCTATCCCAAATATGGTACCGATAGCAACACCTGTTATGGCTGAATGTCCCAAAGCGTCTGAGAAAAAAGCCATTCGATTATTTACTATCATTGTTCCCATCATACCAAAGAGGGGTGTGATGATTAGAATCGCTATCAGAGCATTCTTCATAAAATCGTAATCCACCCAGGAAAATGGTAGAAGTTTTTCAATTATATTATATATGATATCCATTGTTTTCTCCATTTCTTTGCATCGGCTGAATATCCTGTATTTCCTTCAATTTATCCAAAAACCGTATGGAATTCATCGCTATCAAGAACTTCAGAAGGGTTTCCCTCTTTTATAATTGTTTTATCCAGAAGTATCACATGATCTGCATATTGTCTTACAAATTCAAAATCATGGGACACAATTATCATTGCAAGATCATATTGCGTCTTTAATTTAGCGATATTCTGATAGAAAAGTTGCATACCATTCTTGTCGATCCCTGAGATGGGTTCATCCAACAGTAGTAAATTCGGAACCGGTGTTACTGCGATGGATAATAATACTCTTTGCAGCTCACCACCAGACAAATCACAAGCCCTTTTATCAATTAAATCCTGAGCTTCAAAGATGCTAAGTTGCGTTTGTATCTTTTGATATAATTTGCTATTCTTTCTTAAGAAGATCGGGGAGTTACTGAAATAGCTTGCAAATAGATCGTAGACACTCACCGGGGTATTTTTCTCAATATTAATATGTTGCGGAACATAGCCTATCTTTAAATTCTCGAAGGTTTGATTTTTCAAGTCAGTAAATTCTATCTTACCTTCATGTTTCACTTCGCCAAGAATCGCTTTAATCAGTGTTGATTTCCCCGCTCCATTCTTACCGATAATTACTGTAATCTTTCCACAATGGATATGCAGATTAATATTCTCAATGATAATCTGCGCACCATCCCTGACACTGATGTTTTTCATCTGAAGGCAATGCAAACCACAGGCTGTTTCCTGCAGCTTTACTGATTTTACTCTTCTTCTTGATTTCGTGATATCTATTTTCATACAAATATCAGTTCCTTTCATTTCCTGCAATTTTAGATGTGTGGAATAAATTACAGTGTTATAATCTAGTTTACACACGATCTCATTTCAACTTAATGTGGTTACATGCGTTCTAAATTATCTCATATGTACTTAATCTCATATACATTACTGGTTTATCTAAGTATGAACTTCATACGATTATTGCTGCTGTGCCGTCCGAATAATTTCAATATTATTTCTCATTGCCTGGAGATAAGAATCCATTGAACCACCTCCTGTAACTACGGAATCAATAATATATACTACAGCATCCGTCTCAGCTTCAATCTGCTTCGCGATTGAGTCACTGTATTGTTCCTCAGTAAAAAGAAACTTAATATTATCCTTCTTTACAGCATCTATGATTGTGGCTATATCCCCCGCACTGAGCGCAGTATCAGAATCCAGTGGCACCGTATATGCTACCTCTATCCCTACCCGTTCCGCCAAGTATCGGAAAGAATCATGAAAGATAACTGCTTTAGCCTCATCCTCCGAAGCATAATCAGGAGCTGATAGTTTGTCTTCGATTTCAATATCCAGCTTCTTCACTTCAGTGATATAGACCTGTGCATTTTCAGTTATTTCATTTTCTAAAACAGAAGCACTGATGTCTAAGCTAAATTCTGTCGCATTAATATATTTAATAAGTCCGTCTCTTACATTCTCAATCTGCTTCATATAAAGCTGCGGATCCAACCACACATGAGCATTATACTCACCATGATCATGATCCTCATGATCTTCCTCCAGAACGACTTCAGATCTTGCTTCTAGATCAACTTCTAGATCAACTTCTAGACCTTCTTCTAGTTCTTCCTCACGATCTTCCTCTAGATCTTTATTTTGATTTAATTCTCCAATCCCTGTAGTTATAATATCCCCTTCGTGTTCATCATCGTTCTCGTCTTCCTTCAGCATAGTAATGCCTTCACTAGCATCAATCACAGTTAACTCAGGATAATTAGCTATGATATCCTCAAGGAAACCTTCCATCCCTCCGCCATTAATAACTAATACATCTGCATCTGATATTAATTTCATATCTTCCGTGGTTAGCTGGTAATCGTGAAGGCAACCCGTATTTAACTCAGTCAGGCTTCTAACCTGAATATCTTCTGAATCTCCTGCCAGGTTTTGGCCAATCATATAAACAGGATAAAAGGTTGTAACTATCTTGAGTTGAGCCGAATTCGATATGGTTGTAACTCCGACTTTCGTACTAAACAAGTTTATTATAATTCCTCCTGTGATAGAGATTATTACCATAATCCCCAACAGAAGAAGTAACTTCTTTCTCATATGCTTTACTCCTTTATTGCAATTCATTTGCATTTAATAATTATATTATAAGTATAACCCCCTGTCAACATTTTAGACTTTGATAACCTTTTTCATCCAATTTACTTTGCTTCAATCAAAAACTATGAGAACCTTTGTCATACAAACTACTTTGTGTCAATCAAAAAACTATGAGATCCTTTGTCATACAATCTACTTTATGTCAATCAGTTAAACTATGAGATCCTTTGTCAACAAGATAAGTTTTTTAATTGCATTTGAATAGCCAGGATAAATTACATTTATACTTGTAATATGAATTGATTTATGCTATCATTTCACATAATAAAAATTCAGACCAAACGTATCTTTATTGGCTAAGGAGGCAAATTCATGAGAAACAACGACAAAATTATTAAGTTAGTCACTGCTGCAGTAATGGCTGCCATGACCTGTGTGGTAACAATGATTCTCCCAATTAAGATTCCCTATGGTAATGGGGGGTATATTCATCCGGGTGATGCATTTGTATTGCTTTCCGGTATTATCTTAGGACCAATCTATGGTGGTCTTGCCGCTGGTATTGGTTCAATGATGGCCGATCTATTGTCCTCTTATGCCCAATATGCCCCTGCTACATTTATTATTAAGACTCTGGCTGCTATGGTTGGTGCTTATTCTTTTAGGCATATCCGCAAAAACTCTGTTGTATTATCCGGTGTATTTGGAGGAATTATCGTTACACTCGGATATTTTATCTATGATAGGATACTAACCGGAAACTTTGCAGCTGCACTCGTCGGAGTTCCCTTTAATATCATCCAAAACATCGCCGGAATTGTATTGGCTTGTATTATTTTACCTTTGCTAATGAAGGTACCCCAGATCAGAACTATGATGGGAATGAATAAGAACAAATAACACAAACGCATAATACTGATGTTGACAATATTAAATCAACAATCTATAATTTTATTATATCGGAACTGGCGGATAGGTGGGTAACCACGAGGGACCGATAACAACGCTTCATCTAGAAGCCGGAAAATAAATGTCGACCGCCTGGGCAATGCTCAGGCGGTTTTTTGTTGTTCTTTTTTATAATGCTGTCTGGCAGGATACAATCAGAGAATAATCAGCATAACAATGAGAATCCGTAAGCACTTTCATTGTTGCTCTGGTATTTTACACTATGGAGGATATCACATGGATGCATGGTACGATTTTAAACCAGGTAAGTGGCAGGACGAAATTAATGTAAGCGATTTTATCTTAAAGAATTATACCGGGTATGATGGTGATGAAAGCTTTTTAACTTGCCCTACAGAACGAACACTATCTCTGAATAAGAAATATATGGAGCTAGCAAAAATTGAACACGAAAAGGGCGTACTATCTATCAGCACAGATGAGGTCAGCTCCCTATTAACTTACGAGCCAGCTTATCTGGACAAGGAAATGGAAATCATCTTCGGATTTCAGACCGATGCTCCGTTACGGAGAGGCGTCAATCCTTTCGGAGGAATCCGTATGGCCAGACAGGCATGTGAGTCCTATGGTTATACGTTATCTGAGAAGGTAGAGGAACATTTCAGGTATCGGACCACTCATAATGACGGTGTATTCCGTGTCTACACTCCCGAGATGAAAGCCGCTAGAAAGAGTGGCGTAATAACCGGCTTACCGGATGCCTATGGACGTGGCCGCATCATTGGTGACTATCGTAGAGTACCTCTCTACGGTGTTGACTTTTTATTAAAGCAAAAGGAAAATGACAAATTATCTTTGAGCCAGATTCTTATGGACGATGAAACCATCCGCACTCTGGAGGAGTTATACCGTCAGATAGATTTCTTGAACCAATTAAAAGAAATGGCACTGGGTTATGGTTTTAACATCTCATTACCTGCTAGAAACGCACAGGAAGCGGTTCAGTGGTTATACTTTGCCTATCTAGGTGCAATTAAAGAACAAAATGGCGCAGCCATGTCTTTAGGACGCACCTCAACCTTCCTTGATATCTATTTTGATCGTGACCTTAATAACGGATTATTAACGGAAGAGCAGGCTCAAGAGATCATAGACCAGTTTGTGCTGAAGCTACGCATGGCAAGGCAACTTCGTACTCCGGATTATAATGAGCTTTACGCCGGTGACCCTACCTGGGTAACAGAATCGATCGGAGGCATCACAGAAGATGGCCGAAGTATGGTGACAAAGAGCAGTTATCGTTTCCTCCATACCCTCACAACTCTCTCACCAGCCCCAGAACCGAACTTGACCGTTCTCTGGTCAAAGAATCTACCAAATGCCTTTAAAAACTACTGTACGAAGATGTCTATTGAGACTGATTCCCTTCAGTATGAAAATGATGACCTGATGCGACAAGATTATGGCGATGATTATGGAATTGCCTGCTGCGTATCAGCAATGCGTATCGGTAAGCAGATGCAGTTCTTCGGAGCACGCTGTAACCTTGCAAAAGTTCTCTTGATGAGCCTGAATGGTGGTAAGGATGAGATTACCGGAGAACAGATTGGACCAGAGACAACAATTTATCGTTCCGATGAAGTACTTGATTATGATACTGTCCTACAGAGTTTCCTAGGTATGATGGATTGGCTCTGTGGACTCTATGTTAATACCATGAACATTATTCATTATATGCATGACAAATATGCCTATGAAAAGCTTCAGATGGCACTTCATGATACCGCTGTAGATCGTTTCATAGCCTTTGGAATCGCTGGTCTCTCAGTCGTTGCTGATTCCTTAAGTGCAATTAAGTATGCTAAAGTAACTCCCATCAAGGATAACCGAGGTATTATTACCGATTTTGTTACCGTAGGAAACTATCCTGCCTTTGGTAATAATGATGACAGAGTTGATCAGATTGCAGGAATGCTTGTTGAGGAATTCCTGAAGAGGCTGAGACAACACCCTGCTTACCGTAATTCAGTTCACACTCTATCTATCCTTACAATCACGAGCAATGTGGTCTATGGAAGCAAAACCGGTTCAACTCCTGACGGCCGAAAAGCTGGTGATCCATTTGCACCCGGTGCTAACCCCATGCACGGCCGTGATCAGAAAGGAGCATTGGCATCTCTTCAATCCGTATCAAAACTAAACTATGATAATTGTAGAGATGGTATCTCTTATACCTTCTCCATCACACCTAGTACCTTAGGAAAAGAAAAGCAAGATCAAATAAGTAACCTTACCGCCATGTTGGACGGTTACTTCTGTATGAATGGACATCACATAAATGTTAATGTGATTAACCGCTCTCAACTACAAGATGCCAAGGCTCATCCGGAGAACTATCCTAATCTAACAATAAGGGTATCAGGCTATGCCGTTAGATTTAACTCGCTGAGTGACAAACAAAAGGATGAGGTTATTGCAAGAACATTTCATTGCTGTATGTAAACTGAATATTTCGAATCAATTAAGAGTTTTCGATAATTACTGAAAATTATATTCTTAATTGTGGTGAAAAACATAATATAATTATTAAACTGCCTAATCTAAAAGATGCATCAACAGATCATATATATAATCTATTGATGCATCTTTATTAATTATCTAATACTTGAATTTATAGCTAAACGTCACACCTTATATTATTTATACGTCTATACATTCTTATTCGGTACGGTTATTCTTAATATTTTTCTTCTCTTTTCTTAATTCTTCTATGTCTTCCTTAATTAATGGTTTTACCTTCATATTTAATACTATTCCGATGCCCACCAAAGTCCAATAGATTGGGGCTGTATTAACCGTTGAATCGTTGGTTAATCCAACAACCATATAGGAAATCGTTCCGATAAATACTGCAACGCCTAACTTCGCATAGAAGGTTGTGTAAATCCCCCTAATATATAGTTTAAAACTCGAAACAAAATATATCATATAAAATACTAAGAAAGCAATTAATGATAAAACTCCAGTTTGAACTGCCATCTGGAGATACATATTATGAGGCTTATTCAAAATCTGTGTACCAAATCCAAATTGATATAAATTAAAATAATCCTGCTGAGGAAAGGCCATTGCATAAGTATCAGGACCAGATCCAAGGAGCATATAATCCTTCAACATAGGGATTGTCCTGGACCAGATATAACCACGACCTGAGGCAAAACTTTCATTTCCGGTAAAAACAGCTGATGGCGCAGTAACAATCTTATCGAATTTTCCAAACCGATTGATATAACGAAAGTTACCGTCTTCCGTACTATTAGTGAATAACCAATAAACATCGCTAACTTTAATAAAGAATGCTCCTGGAAAAGACGCATCTAATCCTAATGTTATGTTGGAAAATCGTTCATCTATAACTGTATAAATAGCTGTTGTTGGATCATAATTTATCGCAACTGTATTATTATCTGCATCAAAACCATAAATTGTTGATACACCAAAGGCATCAGCTGAAACCGTTATCCTTAACTCATTGTTTTTATATGTCAAAGAAACATAATTATCTTCCGTATGGATATCTGTTAAATCATATTCCGTTTTAGTTTCTTGTAATGAACTGATAATTCTACTTGAAAAATAATTGTCATTATAATTATTAAAAAGTATAAATCCTACTATCATCAATGTAATTACAGGAATTGAGATATAATATCTTTTGACTAAATAGCGCCACATTAGAATTATTACAAAAAATACTGATACTACTATACCAACAAATCCCGATAAAGATTGAGATCCAATTACACAGATAACTAATCCGATTAACGCTACTATTAATATAATGATAGGAAGTATCTTCTTTTGATAAAACAACATGACAATAATAATAGGTAACAGTAATGCAGCAAAAACACCTACATAGTTTGGATTATATAATGTTGTATAGACCCGGTTCTCGCCAAATGCAAATGTAATATCATATGCCCCACGTAATTCCACAGGAATCAAAATATTCTTTCCTAACTCCATGTGAAATATATCTAATTTAAAAAACTGTAAAACTCCTATGAAACACATTACCAAAGTAATTCCTACGATATAATGAAATACTGTTTTGAAGTCTTTTTCCGACTTTAGGAATAAGTACGCATAATAGACGATTATACAATAACCAAGTAAAGCAAAAATTGATTCAAACATCTCGAAGCTGCCCCTCAGACTGAATATAATATAGTCCGAAAATAGGGTTGAAAGAATTGCCAGAATTGCATAGACAGCTAATGGTATAAATACTGGAAGAAGCTTAATAGTCTTTCGATCTATATAAGTCTTTATGGCACAGGCCACTGCCATAATAGCTGAAACAATAACGAAGGCCCAGTGTTTATAATACAAGAAGAAATCCATTTTTTGATCATCACTGGAGAACCACGGAAACTGGGATAGATCAGTATTATAAATCTTCATTCTTGATAGTAATGGCACAATACATAGTATAATAAAAATAGGTATCAGGTAATACCTGGCATTAGACTCTTCATTAATTATCATATTGTTAGTAGAACCTTTGTTTGAAGTTTTCGCTAAGGATGAGTTATTACTTCTCGCTTGATGATTCTTTGAATTATTAGTCATGATTACGCTCCTTTATGATTTGTCTCGCTAAGTATTATACTATAGTTGTACCAATACATCAATAAAAGATATAAAATAGGTTCTAAATTTGTTGAGTGAATAACTTAATACCAATTTATCTTTACTGTAGAATTTACATTTTCACTCAACCTAGGTTCTAAATTACTTATAAATTAAGTAGTTAAATCTTCCCGTTTCCACTTCTCACTAATAAAAAGTGAGAATCAACCCAGTAATGTTGCGGATGCAGAAGAATCCCGCCACAATTATTGATACCGAGCCAAAAAAAGCCCTGTGGCTTACACCACAGGGCTTTTTATTGTATGATTATAATTTACAATTAATTACTTAACTGCTACGGTTACACCAACTGAATATGTGTACTCGATATAACCATTCTGGTTTGATGTTGCAGGATCGATAACCTGAACGGTTACTTCCTGAATATAGATATTCAGACCAGCTGTTGTGTAAACCTGAGCACCATCTGTTGAAGGAGCTGCACCAACACTGTACTTAACTGCTGTAATTGTAGAGTCATTAAGTTCAGTACCATTTAAGGATACCTTTAATGCTTCTTTAGCCATAGCAAGTACGGAAGCGCCGGATACATATGCTGTCTCGATAGCGAAGGACTTAGCTGCTGTATCAGTTACAGAGAATGCAACTGCACCGAAGTAAGAACCAGCTGCTCTACCAGAGTTTGCAAAGTAAGCATCAACGCCAGCTTGTGTTAAGGAAACAACTACTGTATAAGTACCAACAACGTTAGTTGTAAAGTAAGCAACCTTTGTTGTTGTTCCAGAAGTACCCTGAACAACTGCAATTACGTTAGATCCTGAAGCAACTTCTGAATTAGAGCTATTCTTTACAGATACTGTGTAATGTGTTCCAGGAGTAAGTGTAGCAACTCTTACGCCATTGCTGTTGTAACCATATACATCAACTCTTACATCTTTGTCATAGGTCTTGTTAAGATCAACATTTGCGGTATTTGTCTCTACAGCCCATGATGAAACACCAGTTGCAGTAGCTGAATTACCATCAAGTACGAGTACTGTTACATATACTTCTTTATCTACATTGAACTTGCTTAATTTAATCTTAACATTATAAGCACCAGGTGTAGATGCATGAGCAGTAATAGGTAAAGTAATCTTACCTTCTTCGTAAGTAATTGCACCAAACTGGAGAGAACCACCAACAGGTTTATTTACGATTTCAGGTGTAACACCAGGGTTAGAAATCTTTCCACCCAAGGAGTCTAATACTGTAACAACAACGTTCTTTGTCTCGCCTACAGTATCGTTGTTACCAAGTGTCATGGAAGCAACATCCTGTGTAGCGGAAGCAAATGTTCTAGCAGCAGTTACTACTACATCAAATGTAGCAACGATTGTTGAATTCTGCTTAACCATAACAGTTACAGTACCTGCGCTAACCGGATAGAACTGGTTGCCAGTAACTAATAACTTGCTTGTATCAGTAGACTCATATACGAAAGGTGAATTGTTATACTTATAAGTATAAGATGTTGAATTGTCTGATGTGTAATATCTTACATGAATGTAGTGTGTCTCGCCAGCCGGAACTGTTAAGCTACCTTTCCATGTAGAGTCTGTTAATGCCTGAGCATTACTTGTAGTCATATCAAACTGTAATGTGCTTGCTGTAGCAGCATTTGCTGTGATACCTGTAGCAACTGCAGCGTCTTCAAATGTTACAGCTTTGTATGCCTTTGTTGTCTCATCATATACATAGTTAGCAAACTTAACTGTTACAGTTGCTGAATAACCAGATGTATAGATGTATGCATCCTTACCAGATGTGTTACCCTTTAAGGTATCTCCACCGTAGGTGAATGTTAAGTAACCGGAGATATCTGCACCACCAAGGATAACAACGCCATCCTTGTTAACAGCCTTAACGCTGCCTAACATGTCTTTTGCAGTACCAACAGTTGCACTGAAATCATCAAATACGATACCAGCGATATCTTTGATGTCTTTAGTAGCTGCTGTGAAAGTACCAGTAAGCTTACCAAATGCATAGTTGTAAACTGTCTTAGCAGTGAATGCTGCGTACATATCGATTGTAGCAACCTTACCTGTTGTATCTAAGGTAACTGCTTTAATCTTCTCTGTACCAGTTGATACGTTCTTGCCATTGATTACTTGATATAATACGGAAGCTGTCTTGATGTCAGTCTTGCTCATATCAGAGTCAAAGGTAACTTTGAATGTATCAGCGTCAGCCTGTACTGTAGAAACAACGCTTGCAGAAACAACAATCTTAACAGTCTTGGTAGCTAACGGTGTAGCTGCTGCTTCATACTGTGCTGTTGACTGGAATGCGCTAACTGTTACATTGTATTCGCCAGCTTCAGCAAATGTAACTTTACCACTGTCAGCTGCGATTGTTCCCTTATCGATAGACCATCTGGAAATAGATGAAGTCTTCTTTGAAGAACCATTGAATGTTACGAAAGATCTGTTGAAGTCATATTCTGTACCAACAACATAATCTGTTCCAGGCTGAACAACGTCGATTGTCTCGATGTTATCTCTAACTACTACTGCAGCTTTGAGAGCCTTTGTCTTACCTGTCTTAAAAGTAATAGTACATGTTACGTTTGCTGTACCAACAGCTTTAGCTGTTGCTAAGCCTGTAGCTTCATCAACTACTGCAATTGCTTCATTATCAGAAGCCCATGCGTATGTAGAACCTGCTACTTTGTTTTTGATGTTGAAGTCGTAATCGCTTGCTTTACCTTCTTCATTAAGGTATAAATACTTTTTGGTAACATACAGTGAAGGACTGGTTGCACCGAAAGCACTTGCTGCAGGAGCAATAACGGAAATCATCATTGCTAATGCCATAACGAAAGACAACTTCTTAAAGAAATTTCTCTTCATATTCTTACTTCCTCCTTAAAATATATGGTTTGGTGTTATATTATGCGCTTCCTCTTGTTATCTTCACAAAGTCTGTAAACCCTGTAAACACACAAAAAGTTACGCTTTAATATAATCTTCCAACAACAAGATGATTATAACAATAAAGGAAAAAAAGGTCAAGTCTTTTTATCCGTTCAATTTGGATTTTTTACCAATTACCAAGTTTCCCAAATTGCTTTTAATCTCCCATTTTTGGTTGATTACATCTTAGTCAAACTGTTTCTGAGGATACCCCCCTATTGTCTTGCTCGCCGTTTCCTTTGACTTCCTTAGCTGATGCAGAATAGGATGTGACTTCATCAACTATCTCTTTCGCCGTAGCGGTGAGTGACTTGTTTGTTTTGACTATGAATATAATATGCACTTTGGATGTGTCAATTTTATGTCATGCATTTGTCATAATTAGATTATTTTTAAAATATCCTCGACATATTTTTGCATATCTTCTGTCTTGCAGACTTTGTTATGCAATACAGGTGCTGTGCGTATCTCTTCCACTGCTTTCGGTATTTCGGTTCCAGAAACCTTCTTCAATAGCATCGCCTGCTCATAATCATCCTCAGGGACTTTATCAGACGCAAGTGCAGAAAGTACACTTCCTGCGAATTTATAAGGGCTTGCAGTTGAAATGATAACAGTCTTCGATTCATCTTCTGTTTCTTTTACGTAACGATCATACACACTTGCTGCCACCGCTGTATGGGTGTCGAGGACATACCCCTGCTCCAGGTAAACCTTATGAACGGCTTCCTTCGTCTCTTCTTCTGAAGCCCATCCACCGATAAAGCCTTCCAGATTAGCCTTCATATTCTCACTAATCTCATAAACACCATGCTGTGATAGCGCATTCATAAATTCTGCCGTCCTTATTGAGTTACAATCCGCAATCTGATAGATCAGACGTTCAAGATTACTGGATACCAGAATATCCATGGAAGGTGAATCCGTTAATATGAATTCTCTGTTTCTATCGTAACGTCCTGTCTGGAAGAAATCAAAAAGAACCTTATTCTCATTCGACGCACAGATCAGCTTGTTAATCGGAACCCCTAATTTTTTCGCATAATAAGCAGCCAGGATATTACCGAAATTACCTGTTGGAACGACAACATTAATTTTCTCCCCGGCAACAATCTGTTTCTTCTTATATAAGGCCGCGTAAGCGTGAACATAATATACTATTTGAGGTACTAATCTGCCAATATTGATCGAATTAGCAGAGGAGAACAGATATCCTGCATCCTTCAGGCGTTTCGCAAGCTCTGTATTGTTAAACATCATTTTAACACCGGTCTGTGCATCATCAAAGTTACCATGAATACCGATGACATCCGTATTTGCCCCTTGTTGTGTAACCATCTGCTTTTCCTGAACGCTGCTGACACCATCCTTTGGATAGAATACGATAATCTTAGTTCCTTCAACATCAGCAAAACCAGCTAAAGCTGCCTTGCCGGTATCACCGGAGGTTGCGGTTAAAATCACAATTTCTTCTTTTATATGATTTTTCTTTGCAGCTTTTGTCAACAAATGAGGCAATATTGATAATGCCATATCTTTAAAAGCAATTGTTGCTCCATGGAATAATTCTAAATAGTAAGCTTGGCCTACCTGCTTAAGCGGAGCAATCTCCGGTGTATCGAATTTGTCATCATATGCCTTGAAGATACAATCCTTAAGTTCCTCCTCCGTGTAATCTGTGAGAAAAAGCTTCATCACTTCGTAAGCTAGTTCACTGTAATTCATCATTGACAGTTCTTCCATTGATTTCGTGAGAACGGGCAAGGTCTCCGGAACATAAAGTCCTCCATCAGATGATAGTCCCTGAAGTATCGCTTGAGATGCCGTTACTTTGTTACTTGAGTCTCTGGTACTACTATACATTAGGTTCATAGCAATTCAATCCCCTTTACTTATATTTCACTTCCCGGATAAAATAACAGACCGGTAACTACCGGCCTGTTATTTGTGACTATTGTTTTATTGCGCTAACGTATCACATTGGGCAAGTTTCATGTATTATAACATGCTTGTTCCTCGGATACAATACTTCTATTTGTAAAATTCATGACCGCCATGTTCGAACAGCCAGTCCAGATTATTATCAAACCATTTTGCACTTTGGGAGGTTGTACGCTTTCTTGCCACAAAATATAGTGCTCCCTTTGAATAATCTTCACCATCTAATGCCCGTTGTACCGCTTCCTGTGTCTGTTCAGAGATGTCAACCGACCAGTATCTTCCACTGTCTATCGGTGAAAACTGATAGTCGTCATGTACCTTATGAAAAATTACATCTTCAACGGTATCAGGAAATTCCTCATCCGTCATACGGTTAAAAACAACATTTGCAACTAGGATCTTTCCAACCATATCCTCGCCTTCTGCTTCTGCCTCGACGATCCTCTCGAGCATAGCTACCTCTTCTTTACTAACTGTTATAATTGTGTTGCTAGCTGCAACTTCTACTGAAAAACTTTCAATAGTATCGCTGGGCTCAGTAAGGGTTGCCTTCTCTAATTCATCCGTTTGCACCGCACGATCACTCAACTCCGTATAATCATCCTGTGCCACATTAGCCTGAGTCATATAATCGCTCATCTGTGTCATCATTGTATCAAAGGTATTGTCATCCATGGCGCTTCCCAGGAAACAGACTGTATCATTATTGAATGAGTTATCTTCCGGATTTGATGTACTTAATTTATCTTCTTGTATTTCCGTAGTGCTATAAGGGTCCATTAGTCTTGTCCCAGCTAGCAGTGAAGTATAATCTTCGTCCAGTACATCGGTTGTATATTGTAGGTTAATTTCTTGTGTTTCTTCTTCAGTATCTGTATTCGTCCCAGCTGCCGTTGATTTGATGTTATAAAAAACATCAGAACCGAGTACCAGCAATAGTACGGATAAAGCATATGCAATTACGACCATTATGATTCCGTGTTGGTTTTCATGCATCTTTCTCTTCTGAAGAAACGAATATATAAATGTCATACTCTTTCCTCTTTTCTAGAAATGTAACTGTGTCATTTCTTTTTGGGGTTTCCATATTCTGGAATTACAAGTGATGCTATCATGCATTATAGGCAACTTAGAAATTCGTGTCAATAAGTTAACATCATTTTCGTTATTTGCTACGATAAATAATTTCCATATTTTATCAGTTGTGGTATATAGTAACAAATAGTATCCATAATCATTGTACTTTTATTGTATGTTCTGCACAAGATAATTTTAACAAATTATTAACTATATATTAAATATTTTGCGTGCAATTTCATTTCTTTATACATATTCTACTGCTCTAGTACATTTTCTGGTCCAAAAACTAGCTATTCTACATAAATGGGTTGTAATATTCTGTTAACATTTGTCACTTCATGGAGTGCTTCTTGCAGAATATCATAAACTCTGATATATTGATGTCTAGATATCTATTAGGTTTAAAAATTTTGATAATTTTGGAGGTTTAGATTCATGTTACCCGGAGTATACTCTGCGACTAAAAAAAATGGCGAGATATATTACAGAGCTTCCATAACTTACAACGGAAAACACATCAGCCTTGGAAGTTATAAGAAGGAAGTCTCTGCAAATCAGGCTTATCTATTGTCTGCCAAGGTTCTTGCTGATTTCTCCCGATATTCGGTTGAGGCATATCCAGCGCGATGTGCTCTGCCCTTTGACAAATGGGTAGTATTAATTAATTTCAGAGACAACAAAATCTACTTCAAAAACCCAATTTATATAAGAAAACGTTATTTTCTTTATTATCTTGATAAAGAAACCAGCCTTAGATTTGATGTTGAAGATCTCTTTTATTATGCTCACCATAAAATAATGAGACGCGGAGGCCACCTGTTTGTCTCAGACTATGGGATGCAGGTTAGCATTCTGTCACGTTACGGGATCAAAAATTATGCTGTACCGGGAAGGGATTATCTCTTTTCTAATGGTGATGATCATGACTTTACCTATCATAATATAGAAGTAATCAATCGATACCACGGCGTATCCAAGACACAGTATAAAGGCATTCCCAGGTACCTTGCGAAGATTCATATCAATGGAGATTATTTGATTGGAAGATATCTGACTGAGGATGAAGCTGCGATCGCTTATAACAAAGCCGCGTTGCTCTTAAGAAATCACGGTTTAGATAAGAATTTTCCACAAAATTTCATTGAAAAAATGGACGAGATTACGTATGCCTCCCTGTTCCAAAAAATCAGAATTTCTAAAAAACTTATGGTGTATGCGGAGACATGTAAAACCTTCAAATGTTAACAATATTTTAAATTTTTAAAAAACACTACCTTTATTCACATTTTATGTTATAATATGTTTATATTTTTTCTTCTTCCGTTTTCATAGTTCGCGAATTAGAGCCACCGATATACTGCAGGAGTTTTACGTACATTAGGAATGTACAGCCTGACTCAGTATTTCGGTGGCTCGATTTGTTTATGAATCTCTTTAAATATAATTATCAAGATGTATGCCAATACCATCTATCAATGGTTATCAAGATGTTTCCAAATACAATCTATCAACAGTTATCAAGATGTTTGTTAATACAATCTTTCAACAGTTATCAAGATATTTGCAAATACCATCTATCAATGTTTATCAAGATGTTTGCAAATGTAATTATTAATAATATGTATTATAGGTTATTCGGTTCTGTCTTCAGAATTACGGTAAATTCAGTCCCATTCTCGTCACTTTTTGCCGCAATACTTCCTTCGTGCATTTCTACGATACTCTGAGCAATTGCCAGTCCAAGACCGCTTCCCCCTGTTTCACTGGACCTCGATGATTCTACTCTGTAGAAGCGTTGGAAGATACGGCACAGATCCTCGGGTGCGATAATCACACCATAATTTGTTATGGATATCATAACATGAAATTCATGTTTCGTGAGATGTATCAGAATATTTTTCCCGTCTTTACCATACTTAATTGCATTGCTGATCAGATTAGCAAATGCTCTGGCAAGGAGAGCCCCATCAGCCTTAATCACCGCTGAAGCGTTATTTGTAATAAAATCATATTCCAAGTGATTCTCCTCAAAGCTCGGATAAAATTCGTCAACCAGCTGATTTAACAGCTTTACCATGTCAACTTCCGAATAATTTGCTTGTACTTCACCGAAATTAAACTTTGTGAAGGTGAACAAATCCTCAATTAATTTTTCAAGGCGTTTTGATTTATTATAAGCGATGCTGATGTATTTCATCTGAGTATCCTGATCAAGCTTCTTAGAAGATACCAAATCCAGATATCCGATGATAGAGGTCAGCGGAGTTCGAAGATCATGTGCTACACTGGTAATCAATTCGTTTTTCGAATACTCAATTCTACGCTCATTTTCCATGATTTCTTTAATGTCATCCGCCATCTTGTTAAGCTTGTCAGCAAGATATGCAAATTCATCTTCATTTTTAACTTCAATCCGATTATCAAGATTACCCTGTGAAATCTGATTAATCCCTTCAGAAATCTCTCGTATGTAATTGATAAATTTCTTGGTCAGAAGCAAGAAGAATGTTATGAATAAGATTATTCCTACAATGATTGTTGCTAGTGTAAATACTACAGCCGAAACCCCTGACAGGTCATTACCCTTCTGCCAGAACACGATATATGCGCCGATATGTACTATGGCAATGGTCAGTAATGTATAGAGCAGACTTAATAAGCTGTACAAAACTATTTCAAAGCGGAAACTCTTAAAAATATTATTCTTCAATTTTATACCCAACTCCCCATACCGTTTTTATAATCTGTGAATTACGGGAATCCATCTCTATCTTTTCCCTGATTCTTCGGATGTGTACCATTACTGTATTATTAGCTTCATACATCTTCTCATTCCATACCCGTTCGAAGATATCATCCGTAGAGAAGACTCTTCCGACATTACTCGCTAACAGAAAGAGAATGTCAAATTCAATCGGTGTCAGCTTCACATCCTTACCATAAGCGGTAACCTTGTGGTTATCCTTATTAATTGACAGATGGTCCAGAATTATTTCTCTATCCTGCTTATCATCATGAGAACTTGGATTAAATTTCGTGTATCTTCTAAGCTGGCTTTTCACGCGCGCTGTCAGCTCAAGTGGATTAAAAGGTTTGATAACATAGTCATCCGCGCCGGTTCCCAACCCGATAATTTTATCAAGGTCCGTCGAACGTGCACTCAGCATGATAATCGGGATTGTGCTAGTTTCTCTGATCTTTTTACACATGGAAAGTCCATCCATACCTGGCATCATAATGTCAAGAATGACGAGCTTAATATCCGAAGACTCTAATAACTGCAGCCCTTCTCTAGCACTATTTGCTTTTTTTACTTGATATCCTTCACTGACTAGATGGATTTCTACTAGATCTGCGATATCTTTATCATCGTCCACAACCAATATTTGATCCTGTTCCATCTTATCGTCCCTCCTTGCACCCCATCCTACTTCATCAAATCTCTTAATCATAATTAGCCCATATACTAAATTTATCCTAATCATACCATAACAAAACTGAAAAATCCTTACAAATTTCTTAATCCTTTCATCGTAAGATTTTTCAGTCTAACGAAGTACCCTTCACTGTGATATTGGTGGATAGATAGCCCTTTCTGCAATATTCATTCACTACCTCTAACTAATTCGTTCATTAATTTCAATCTAGTTAATCAACCATCGACTATTTCAAATAAATTTGTTTGTTTCTTGCAAACCTATTTAAGTCATCCACTACATTAAACTAAATTTGCTCATTTATTAAAGCCCTATAGTTTTATCTATTCTTTCTAGCTTTCTGAACTTGTCTTCTTATATAATAAAATCCGCAGTTAAAAATGACTTTCCATTAATAGACGATTATTCCAGCTCAAGTGTTCCAAAAACAATCCATAATAATGATATTCTTAAATATAAAACTCCTCTCTGAATTCTTCTATGTCAAATATCAGTTACTTGTTCTTCTATGTAAATGGAGTTTGACTTTTAACGTCACTTTATATCCTTTTTATATCCCTTTTAAATCCCATAGGGTTCTTTTCCATAAGGCAAGGGAGTACCCTGCAGTCAGAACACGCTCTCAATACCTAACACCTCCCTGAATTTGTCTCCCTTAGTAAGCAATTTTTAAAATTCATTTACCCATCAATTGTCATTTACAATTCATCCTGTCCATGTTAGAATACAACCTGTGAGTAGCATAGATGGTCGCACCTGAAAAGGTGAGGAAAGTCCGGGCTTCACAGGGCAGGGTGCCGGATAACGTCCGGTGGAGGCGACTCCAAGGCTAGTGCAACAGAAATATACCGCCAGTAAACTATGCCTGATTCCTCAGACACGTGTATTGGTAAGGATGGAAAGGTGGCTTAAGAGACCACCGCTCTTCTGGTAACAGAAGGGGCTATGTAAACCCCACCCGAAGCAAGACCGAACATGAAGCGATACGGTTGCCCGCCGTGCTTCAGGGTAGGTCGCGTAGTATCTGCAGAAGCAGAACTGGAGCCACATGGTAACATGTGGTCAAGATAGATGACCATTCAAGACAGAACCCGGCTTATCGTGCTGCTCATACAAAAAAAGACGAAAATATAAGCAAATAAAACAAAAACGACCTGTATCTGATATCAAATATCAAATACAGGTCGTTTTTTCTAATATGAAGTATAGGTTTTTTGATATCAAGTACAGGTCTTTTTTCTAATATCAAGCAAAGATCGTTTATTTTTAATATCTGAAAGAAGTTAAAAATGAATTACTATTAAATCCTTTTTGAGTTCCTTCCATGAATTTAGGGTTTTTCTATTCGTTTCACACCTTAAAGCAGCTGCCCCCGATGAATTCCTTCAGTATCGAATTCTGCGGAACCACTTCACTGGGAGTTGCGATAAAATAATCCAAGAATTTCAATAATCTCTTTGCTTCCACGTACTCTTCGCAGTTACGCTCTATTCCGAATAAAATAGGTTCTGCATACTGCTTCAGTACTGCCAGCTCATAAATCAATGCGGAATTGAACATAACATCCGCATCTTCCTGGAAGGGAAAGATGTTCTCATCCTCACCTCTTCTGACGGAAGGCCACATAGAGATTGTTTTCTGTGCCGAAGCACCTCTTGTTCTGGCATCACGTACCATTCTGCGGAGCAGACGCCCATCCGTTGTTGGAATTCGGTTATGTTCATCAATATTCAACTGAGTTAACGCACTGATATAAATCTTAAATTTGCTTTCCCGTGGCAGTGAATAAGATAATGCATCGTTTAATCCATGAATACCTTCAATAACAAGGATATCATCCAGTCCCAAGGTAAGATAATTACCTTTATATTCTCTCCTGCCTGTTACAAAATTAAAATGAGGAATATCAACGGTCTTGCCATTCAGAAGATCCGTCATATCAATATTAAATTGCTCCAAGTCTATTGCTCCTAGAACTTCAAAATTATAATTACCAAACTCATCCTTCGGAGTCTTCTCTCGATCTACAAAATAATTATCAACAGCAATCGGGTGGGGCTTCAGTCCATGAGCTCTCAGTTGTATACTCAACCGGTAAGAAAATGTTGTCTTACCAGAGGAGGAAGGTCCTGCAATCATGATAAACTTCTTACCACCGGCTTTTTTTATGGTTTCAGCAATTTCACTGATTTTCTTTTCCTGAAGGGCTTCCTGAACCAGTATCAATTCGTTAATCTTTCCGCTGGCAATTTCATCATTTAATGCCCCAACATTCGGAATCTCCATCATGTCTGCCCAATCATTGGCTTCCCTTAAGGTTTCATACAATTTTTGCTGAGGAATAAAAGAATCTACAATAGTAGGGCTTTTCTTATTTGGCAGCAATAGCAAAAAGCCATCTTCGTATATCTGTAAATCAAAATACTTCAGCATACGTGTACTCGGTGGCATATAACCATAGAAATAGTCCTCAAAACCTTCGAGATTATAGATGTTTGCTTTGGATACTCTACGGTACTTGAAAAGTTTTTCTTTATCATACATCCGATATCGGCGAAAAAGTTCTATTGCATCGTCGGTTCCGATACTCCGTTTCATAAAAGGAAGGTCTCTTTGAATTAGATCATGCATTCTATGTTTTACAGCTTCCAGACGTTCTTTCGTCAACGGAATTTTACCTTTGTAATCGCAATACAGCCCATTACTGATGGTGTATTCTACAGATACCTTATTGACATTGTCAACACCGAACTCCGCGTAAAATGCTTTTAACATCAGAAGAATCATGCCTCGGTTATAAGTCTTGCTACCTGTATCTTCTCCTATGGTAACAAAACGGATTTTGCTGTTATCTGCTGCATGCTTAAACAATTCCCGCAGTTTATTATTCATAAAGGCAAGTATGATTTCATTCTCATAATCCTTCTGAAAATCTTTACTGATTTCCAGTAAGGTAGTATTGTTTGGATATTCATAAATCTTACCGTTAATCTCTACTTTAATGTTTGTGTTCATCAACCACCACTCCTCTTATCTATATTTTCAGCTTTCACCCTAACATATGATCCAATTTAAGATATAAATTTCTTAGAAGCTTTTCATATTATGACAAATAACTAATTTTTTACTCATTATAAAGTAAAATCATTGTCTTTCTTACAAAAATATCCAAGCCCACTCTGGATTAGCCTTATTCTATCCTCAATCTCTTTGATCCGAAGCTGGGCATTCTCTGTCTGCTCTTTGACGAGATTCTGCATAATTCCTTCGCAAAGACTTAAATCCCACAATAGGAATTCCTTCAGTATCGGGTGCTTTCGCTCCAGAAGTAGCCTTCCATATAGATAATGCTCCTCTCTGAAAAGTTGATATTCACTACAGTTCTTCGTTACAATCTTCGGATGAGCTCTCATCATCACATAATATTTACCGTCTTCCTTCACCATATTCTCATCAACAATGAGAAACTTCTGTTCGTGAAGCATCTGACGTACTTTATTAATTTCTGACTGAGGTTGTAGTACCAGCTCACGTATCGATCCTAAGACCTCCATCCGATCCGTAAGAATCTGTATTGTCAAAGCTCCTCCCATTCCTGCGATTAGAATGGTGTCAGCTTCGCCTGCATCTAACTTTTTAAGTCCATCCGATTTTCTTGTTTCTATAAGATCCTGATATCCATATCTTTCAATATTCTCTTTCGCTCTGTCGATCGGACCCTGATTTACGTCCATTGCAATAATATGTGGTGATGTCTCATGCTCAGCTAGATATATTGAGGTGTAGGCGTGATCACATCCTACATCCGCCACTCTATTGCCTGGGGTAACCAGGTCTGCGACTGCTTGTAAACGTTTTGATAGCTGCATTTCTAAACTCCATTCTCACAAAATACCCGCCCTAATCTTGGATTATTTCCCTTATTGTAACATGTCTTCTTACATTTTTACAGTAGAAATTGACAATATGGCTATGAATAAAGCGCTGTAAAATAGGATAATATTTCACAGCGCATTTTTTAAACGATATTATTGTAGCATTAAGGTCTGATTATATCCCACTACAAAGACTGATTATTCCAGATAATCCTTCAGTTTTCTGCTGCGGCTCGGATGTCTCAGTTTACGTAATGCTTTAGCTTCAATCTGGCGAATACGCTCTCTAGTTACATTAAACTCTTTGCCAACCTCCTCAAGAGTCCGGGCACGTCCATCATCTAGGCCGAATCGAAGGCGCAGTACTTTCTGCTCACGTTCCGTCAAAGTACCAAGGACTTCAACCAGCTGTTCCTTTAGCAAGGTAAATGCAGCCGCATCAGCCGGTACCGGAACATTGTCATCTTGAATAAAGTCTCCCAAATGGCTGTCTTCCTCTTCACCAATCGGTGTTTCTAACGATACGGGTTCTTGGGAAATCTTCTGAATTTCACGCACTCTTTCGACAGGCATATTCATAACTTCGGAGATCTCCTCAGGAGAAGGCTCTCTCCCTAACTCTTGTAGCAACTGTCGTTGAACTCGGGTCAGTTTATTAATGGTTTCCACCATATGAACCGGAATACGAATGGTTCTTGCCTGGTCTGCAATTGCTCTTGTAATTGCTTGTCTGATCCACCAGGTAGCATAAGTACTAAACTTGTAACCCTTGCGATAATCAAACTTTTCAACTGCTTTTATTAAACCAAGATTGCCCTCCTGAATCAGGTCCAGAAATAGCATTCCACGTCCTACATAACGCTTTGCGATGCTTACTACAAGTCTAAGATTAGCTTCTGCGAGACGCTTCTTCGCATAATCATCGCCTTCCTCCATCCTTCTTGCAAGATCTATCTCTTCATCCGCATTCAAAAGCTGAACCTTGCCAATTTCCTTTAGATACATACGAACAGGATCGTCAATATTGATTCCCTCAGGAATGGTTAAATCTATGGTCTCTATCTCTTCATCTTCATCCTCCAGGATGATATCCTCTTCTTCTTCTTCCTCTTCAGAAATTCTGAGCACATCGACATTATGCTTATCGAGAAAATCATAGATTTTCTCGATCTTGCTTGGATCAAGCTCCATATCTGCAAAGAAGTCATTTACTTCCTGGAATTCAAGTACATTCTTCTTCTTTTCGGCAAAAACTAACAGCTCCTTCAGTCTTTCCGTAAATTTGATTATATTTTCGTCCATAGATAATCCTTCCTTCTTCAACTCTTTTTATATTTTAACCACCATTTGATTAAATATGCAATTTCTGTTAATGAAGCCTTTCCCCCAAGAAAATGCACCTATCCGGTTAATTATTAAATGTAAAGTTTCTTTTCTTTAGTTCTGTCTTCTCTGTAATAATTTTCATCAACAGCGAAGTATCATTTATCTCTATCGCCTTCCGGCTTTGCTTATCTAGACTGTTCTCCTTCAGTTTCATAACCGTATCAGAAAGTGCCTTCCGCCTTCCTGCATCATCCATCTCTCCACGGATTTCTGCTGAGAAAAGAGCTGCCACTTCGGATTGCTCCTCTTTGTTCTGGAAACAGCTGATAATTTTAGCCGGAATGACCGTCCCTTCTTTCTCATACTGCTCAAACACCAAAACTGCAACCTCATGGTAAATCCCTTCGGTAAAATCCTCGGGACCGAGAATTCCTCTGATTTTATCAAAAAATGTATTGTCCTCAATCAGCCAGGTAAGCATAAGCTTCTGGGATTTTGCAATGCCATCTTCCGGTGATCTCTTACTTTTAGAGGTCTCTCCCCGAATTTCCTTCGGTTCATTCAACCCCACAACAATCTGGTTGCCAAGCTTATTTACCAGTTTGCGAAGCTGTTCCACATCAATCTGATATGTCTTTGCTACTGCATCGATATAGAAATTCCGTTCTAGTTCCTCACTGAAGGTAATCAGCTTCTTTGCAGTCTCATGGAAGAATTTTGTCTTCTGTTCCGGGTCTGACATATCATATTCGGTCTGCAATACATCTATTTCAAAGAAGAAACTGCTTCTAGCTTCATTAATTCTCTTCTGATAATCCTCTGCTCCTAAGGCTTTGATGAATTCATCCGGATCCTTGTAAGGTTTCATATTAATAACCTTAATTGATAAGCCCGCTTCTTTCAGGATTGGAATAGCCCGAAGTGCAGCCTGGGTTCCTGCCGTATCACTGTCAAAGGTAAGCAACACTTCATTCGTATATCGCTTCAGAAGATTTGCATGAAAAGTGGTGAATGCTGTTCCAAGGGCAGCTACTGCATTTGTAAAGCCTACCTGATGTAGAGCTATGACATCCATGTATCCTTCACAGATGAGCAAACTTGATTTTCTGGATGCCCTGGCAAAATTAAGTCCATATAAGTTTCTACTCTTATCAAAAAGCATAGTCTCCGGTGAGTTAAGATATTTTGGCATTCCTTCACCCATGACACGTCCACCGAAGCCAATTACCCGATGATTCACATCCATGATTGGGAACATGACACGGTTCCAGAATTTATCCATACCACCTCTTTGTTCATCTATTGTGACAAGGCCGGATATTTTAAGAAAATCGTCTTCATAACCAAGTCCCTTCAAATACTTGTATAAGTCATCACTATACGGATTAGAGTATCCCAAACCAAACTGTTTGATTGTCTCTTCCGTTAGACCTCTCTTAACCAGATATTCATGGGCTGTATGACCTCTTGGTGAAATCAGCTGATAGTAAAAATATTTCGCTGCCTGCTTATTTGCCTCCAAAAGTCTTCCCTTTAAGTCGGATTGACGCTTTGCTTCCTCTGAAAACTCCTGTTCAGGAAGCTTTACACCGGCACGCTCTGCCAGAAAGCGAAGTGCTTCTAAAAAGGAATAGTTCTCATATTCCATGATAAAGGTAAAAACATTTCCCCCGACTCCGCATCCAAAGCAATGATACATTTGTTTCGATGCACTGACGGAAAAGGATGGTGTCTTTTCGTTATGGAAAGGGCACAAACCCATATGATTACTACCTTTTTTCGTTAATCTTATGTAGGAACCGATGACACTTGTTATATCATTTCTGCTTCTTATTTCTTCTACCAGTTCGTCTGAATAGAACATTGTGCACTCCTCCCACTGATAATTCGACTAATAAACGCTCCAAGCAGACGGTATCATAATATCCTTGAATTTTGCTACGGCATAACGGTCAGTCATCCCAGCCACATAATCACATACAATACGGTATGGCGGCTCGTCCATCTGCCCCATGCGAAGAAGGTACTCTCCGGGCAGAAGCTCTAAGTGTTTCATATAGTATTCGAATAACATTTCAACCAAGCGTTCTGCCTGATCTTCCTGCCCTTTCGCCTTCTTATTCATGTAGACGCTTTGGAACATATATTCCCGTAAATGAAGCATGGCAGCCTCAATATCCGGAGACATAATGATCTCATCACGGTTTTCACTTTTGGTAACAATATCGTGAACCATAGTATCAAGACGTTTTCCCAGATTATGACCAAGAACGTCTGTATATTCCTTAGGAATATCTTCTTCCCGGATAATCTGACCACGGATTGCATCGTCGATATCATGATTAATATAGGCTATCTTGTCGCAAAGCCTTACAATCTCGCCCTCCAAAGTAGCAGGCTTACCCTCCGTCTGATGATTTTTGATACCATCCCGGACTTCTTTAGCAAGGTTTAAACCTTTTCCGTGATTTTCAAGAAACTCCACGACGCGGATACTCTGCATATGATGTTCAAATCCGATAGGACAAATGCGATTTAAAGCCCTCTCCCCGGCATGTCCAAAGGGAGTATGCCCAAGATCATGTCCAAGGGCGATTGCTTCTGTCAGATCCTCATTTAAAAGTAATGCCTTCGCAATCGTTCTTGATATCTGCGCTACCTCCAGGGTATGGGTAAGTCTCGTTCTATAATGATCACCCTCCGGAGCCAAGAAAACCTGTGTCTTATGCTTTAATCTGCGAAACCCTTTCGAATGCAGGATTCTATCTCTGTCTCTTTGGAATATCGGCCGGATGTCGCAAGGTTCCTCATAACTGTCCCTTCCGAGTGACTGATCAGAAAATGCAGCAAAGGGACTTAAAACATCATGTTCTCTTTTCTCTAGCTTCTCTCTGATATTCATATTCTGTTCCATAATTATCTCCAATCCGATGACCGGTTAAGTGGGAATTACAATTCATTATCTCCAAAATACATATAAAAATCTATGATAATCATTTAAATATTTCAATATTCGCAAATTCGTTTCATTTAGATAACTTTTACTTAATAAGCAATTCCTTATCGTGTTCAACCGCCTATAATACTAATATTCTACAAGGATTTTCTATTTCCTTTTTTAATTTGAAAAATATTATGTCTTTTATTAATAAGCATACCTTTCATTTAATAACAAAAAGGGATTCTGTAGCTTGAATCATCATTCCTCTTTCTAAAAGTCAATTGTATGGCATATTCTATCATGTCATATATGACTTTTCCGCAGAAAGCATCCTTAAATATCAGTACTACAGAAACCCTTATGAAATAAATATTACTATAATCTTACCCTCGGTGCACTTAATCTTTAACACCTTGCTAAACATTCTCAGGTTAATAATCTTGCTATATCAGTTAGTTTTGCATTTTCCTTTCATAGAACAGTCGGAACAACCACCACAGCAGCTCTTTCCTGCTTTCAGATCCTTGCTCTTCTTATATATAACAAATATGGTGTAGCCAATAATCAGTGTACCTATTATAATTCCAGGCATATTAAAACCTCCTTTTTATAACTAGAAGTTAATCGTTACTTACCCCAGTAGTAGGTTCCCTATCTGGTAAATCAATGTTGAAACCAGCAACGCAACAGCCAACTGGAAGAAAATCGTGAAAATCGTCCATTTTGTGGAACGCATTTCTCTCTGTATTACACCGATGGTAGCTGCACAAGGGATATAAAGCAAACTGAAAACCATCAGCGCGTAAGCGTTAAGTGCTCCGAAACCATATTGACCTAAGAGTTGTGATAGTGTAGCCATACCTTCCGGTGTTGTTATATTACCAATCTGAAATAATACACCGAAACTGGAGACTACTACTTCCTTCGCAGCTATTCCAGAAATTAATGCTACTACTACCTGCCACATACCTAAGCCTGCAGGCTCAAGTACCGGCGCTATCGCTTTGCCTAGAATAGCACCAAAGCTCTGCGACATATCACTTACCATACCACCCGGTCCAAAACTTAAGATGAACCAGATCACAACGGAAGCTGCAAATATTGTAGTTCCTGCTTTTGTCAGATATTCCTTAACCTTTTCCCAAACATAGATGAAAATAGTACGAAGGTTTGGAGATTTATATTCCGGTAACTCGATTAATAATGTATTACCGATATTTTTATCGGACTTATTGTTCATGACAAATGCCACAAGAATTGCTACTGCAATACCAATCAAGTACATGGAGTAAGCCACAATCATTGCCATGTCACCGAAAAACATCTGGGAAAACAGAACATAAACCGGTAGCCTTGCACTACAGGACATAAAGGGTGTTATTAAAATTGTCTTTCTGCGATCATGCATATTTTCCAAAGACCTGGAGGCCATAATTGCGGGAACTGTACATCCGAAGCCTAGAAGCATTGGAATAAATGCTCTACCGGATAATCCAAGTTTCCCCATGATACCATCCATAACATAAGCCACTCTAGCCATATAGCCGCTATCCTCCAGATATGCCAACGCAAGGAAGAGAATAAATATATTTGGCAGGAAGGTTAGGATTCCACCAACACCTGCAATGATACCATCCACAACTAAGGAAGTGACAAATTGACCTGCATTGATACTTTCCAGAATGTATAGTACCCCGGATGAAAATGCTCCAAGCACTACCTCAAAGCCTCCCTTTATAAAATCACCGATTTGGAAGGTAAGTAAGAATACAAATGCCATAATAGCCAGAAAAATTGGAAGCCCTAAGTAACGATTGGTAAGAAAACGGTCTACTTTGTCCGTTGATTGAACCTTACTGTTTTTATTTACTAACACTTCTTCTACAATTTCTTCGATGAAATCATATTTCTCATTAATAATATCTCCCTCAAAGCTATGTTTCACTACTTTCTCAATATCAAGGGGATACTTTGTTAATACCGCCTCATCCAACTCCATGATTTTAATTGCATACCATCTGAGATTGCTTATCTCACCATATTTAAGGCGAAGAAGTTCGCTAACCTCATCAATCTTATCCTCGATGGCATCACTATAAACAACCGCCAGTTCATCATGATGTTCATGTTTATGCTTTGTGTGTTTATGCTCTTCGGCTTTAAGTTCTTCACGATTTATGTAGACCTTATTCTGATGGGATTTCTTTTTGTGGTGATGTTCCAGATTATGATCTTGATGTTTATTATAATGATGAGCTATGGTATGCATCAGAATATCTAAACCTGTCTTTTTTCTTGCGGATACGGGTATTACTGGAATACCAAGCATCTCCGGTAATCGGTGAAGGTCAATCTCCATACCTCTCTCTTCGACAATATCCATCATATTCAGAGCTAAAACAACCGGTTTGCCAAGCTCAATCAGCTGTAAGGTAAGATATAGATTTCTCTCTAGACTTGATGCATCAACGATATTGACAATGACATCGACATTCGATTCCAAAATAAATTCTCTGGTCAGTCTTTCTTCCATGGTATAGGAAGTAAGACTGTAAATGCCCGGCAGATCCACGAGTTTAAAACGGTGATCATGATTTTTAAAGGCTCCTTCTTTCTTTTCAACCGTAACACCAGGCCAATTAGCAACCTTCAGATTTGCTCCGGTATATGCATTAAATAATGTGGTTTTACCGCAGTTAGGATTGCCGACAAACCCTACATGAATTTCTTCCTTCATCATGATGCCTCCCTCATGCTTATTGTTTCAGCAATTTTACTTCCTATAGCGAGCCTGCTGCCCCTTACCATTAAAATAACGGAGCCTCCGCGATTGCGGTTTAGAACTTTAATATCTGTACCTTTGGTCAACCCTAATGCTTCCAATCTCCGCATCGTTGCACGATCCAGGTTTAATGATTGTACTGTATAGACAGCGCCTATTTCAGCATTCTTTAATGTCATACCATTCATCCTCTCTTTACTTGCTTTTCAAGCATCTTATGTAAAATTTACCTCTAATTGATAATAATTATCATTTGCTATAACTTTAACACACATTACTACCCGCGTCAATCCATTTAATTATTAATTTTCTATGAGATATGTAAAAATGCCAAAGGATATTAACTTTGCAGTTATCCTTTGGCATATCATTTTCATACTGTTTAACTTCTATTCTTCTTTCCTATCCCGTATGGAATATACACAGCCGCAATAATCCTGACGATACAGGTTATATTCCTTGGAAAGTTCGATGGATCGTTTATATCCATTTTTCTTTTTAAAATCTGAAGGAAGATATAATACCCCATATTCCAAGGCTAACTCTTCACCGATTTCATTCAATTTATCAGCATTCTTATGAGGACTGATGGATAGGGTTGTAGTAAAATATTCAAAGCCCATCTCTGCTGCAAGCTTTGCTGCCTCTCTGAGACGTAACTCGTAACACACAAAACACCGCTCTCCACCTTCAGGCTCCGATTCTAAACCTTTTATTTTCTCATAATAATCCGAAGATATAAAATCTCCTTCAATAAAGCGTATCTCCGAATGCAGAGGCATAACTTGAATCAAATTCCTTTGCTCCTCTACTCTTCTAATGTATTCTTCCTTCGGATGAATATTCGGATTATAATAGAAGATTGTAATTTCAAAATAGATAGAAAGATACTCTAAAACATAGCTGCTGCATGGAGCGCAGCAGCTATGGATTAACAGCTTAGGCCGACGATATTCGACCGAAAGCTTCTTTATTAAATTATCTAATTCTTTCTGATAATTCATCTGATCACCTGCTATGATATCAAACCTAATTTTTTTAATTCATTTTCAAATTTATCCTGGTCAATCGGCTTACCCGCATACGCTGTGCAACCAAGTCCAAAAGCCTTAGTTACGTTCTTGCCTTCGCTTAGGGCTGTTGTCATAATAATCTTAACTGCCTTTTCCTCCGGTATTCCTTTTTCCTGTTCAATATCCCTGATATTCTTTAAAGCCTGATAACCATCCATTAGAGGCATCATTATGTCAAGGCAGATCAAGTCATAGCCCTCATCCGATTCAAGTGCCATAGAAAATGCCTCGAGTGCCTCTTCACCATCCACAGTTACATCGCACTCTCCATACCTAGACAAAAATCTCATCATGAATTTTCTACTGGCAAAATCATCTTCTGCAATTAAAATCCTCATTCCTTCACATCCTCCGTACAAGAATATTATATAAGTATATTATAACAAAAATTGATTAATGAATAGGGGGATTTTTGTTAATTATTGAATTTTGTTGTAGGAATTACATATTTATCCATATACTCAAATAATTGATTCATTTCATCCTCTGTTCCTATGGTTATTCTCAAATAATTATTAATCCGAGGTAAATCAAAGTAACGAACATAGATATCGCTTGCTCGAAGAGCCATAAAGATATCTTTAGCCGGAATTGTATTATGGGTTACAAAGAGAAAGTTTGCTCCGGATTCAGGGAAAGTAAAACCCAGCTGTTCAAAGCGTATCTCTGCTTTCTTACGGGTTTCTAAGATCTTTTTAGTACTCTCTTCAAAATATCTGACATCTTTCACAGCTTCAACACCTGCTAGTATGGCCGTCTGATTCATCGTATACGAATTAAAGGAATATTTCACATCATTCAACGCCTTTATCAACACCGGGTTACCCACTGCATATCCAATTCTCATTCCCGCCATGGAACGGGATTTAGAAAACGTCTGTACCACGATCAGATTTTCATACTTTGGAATTAATTCAATGGCCGATCTTCCACCGAAATCAATATACGCTTCGTCTATGATAACGATGGATTCCTGATTGTGTCTGACAATATCTTCAATTACTGATAAGTCCTCATATACGGAGGTAGGAGCGTTGGGATTAGCAATTACAATTCCACCATTATCCTTACGATAATCCTCTTTCACAATACGGAAATACTCATCCAAAGGCTGTGACTGATAAGGAATACGAAAAAGATCGCACCAAACCGGATAAAAGGAATAGGAAATATCAGAAACTAAGATTGGTTTTTCTGAATTAAAGTAGGTTAAAAATGCCATAGCAAGGACATCATCCGATCCAACACCCACAAAAACCTGATCACTAGCCAGATGATAATAATGTGCCAGCTCCTCAACCAACAATTTAACGGTAGGATCCGGATATAATCTTAGTATATCTGCATCCAGACCTTGAAGGACCTTCTGAACTCCCGGAGCGGGCGGATAGGGATTTTCATTGGTATTCAGCTTAACCATACCTTTTTTGTTCGGCTGCTCACCAGGAACATAGGGGTTTACCTTACGAATATTCTTTTCCCAAGTCATCATATGTTATACCCCTCTGCCAATCGTTTAAATTTAGGAAGAGAACGCTCAATCATAGCATAATCAACACAATAAGCGATTCGGCAATATCCTGGGCATCCGAAGGCTGAGCCTGGAACAATGAGAAGATTATGCTTTTTCGCTTCCTCCACGAATAACTTATCATTCTCCTCCAATGCTTTCACAAATAGATAGAATGCACCTTGGGGCTTCACACATTGATAACCATAGGAAACTAGACTGCTATATAATAATTCTCGATTGCTGTTATAGATTTCAAGATCTACCTTTGCATCAAGACATTTTGCAACTGCCCTCTGAATCAGGGAAGGAGCATTTACATATCCGAGAATTCTATTTGCCACATTTGCCCCTGCAACCATATCCTCAAAATCATCTACTTCGTTCGGAATTACCAAATAGCCGATTCTTTCACCGGGAAGGGAGAGGGATTTGCTGAAGGAATAGCCTACGATTGTATTTTTATAGTATTTAGTAAGATAGGGTACTTCCACACCATCATAAGCCAGTTCACGGTAGGGCTCATCAGCAATCACAAAAATGGAAGTTCCATATTCCTTCTGCTTCTTATTCAATATATCTGTTAATTCTATGATTGTCTTCTCTGAGTACACGACACCGGTCGGATTGTTTGGTGTATTTACGATGACAGCTTTCGTCTTCTTTGTTATCTTCTGCTCAAGCTCTGAAAGATTTGGCTGGAAGTCCACTATGTTTGGGGTAATCGCAACCAGCTGTCCATCAAAATTGCTTACATAATTACGGTATTCACCAAAGAAGGGAGCAAATACGATTACTTCATCGCCAGGATTGATTATCGTCTTAAGAATGACGTTAAGACCACCAGCTGCGCCAACGGTCATGATAATATTCTCTTTATGGAAGGCGGTGCCAAAATTACCGTTGATATGCATAGCGATTTTTTCTCTTACATCCTCATAACCTGAGTTATTCATATAACCATGCACTAGGTTCGGACTTTCTTCGTTAATAACCTCCAGAAGTGCTTCTTTAATCTCAATCGGCGGTTCAACACTCGGGTTTCCCAAGCTGAAGTCAAATACATTCTCTGCACCATAGATTCCGGCCAGTCGTTTTCCCTCTTCGAACATCGCCCTGATTACGGAACTGTTATTTACTAAACCAATCATTTTCTCTGAAATCATAGCATCCTCTTTCTAGGCAGAGCCATTTCATGAATTTTTCTGAAAGTATAACACAGAATTTTCCTATTATCAATACTTTTTTATTTTATACTGTAATATATTAATGTAGTAAAGCAACCTCTTATTTAGGGTAAATCAAGCTCTTATTTAGGGTAAATCAAGCCTGATATCAATATGGATGATAGGTTATGCAAAATCATCCGCAGTCATTACAAACAGTCTCAATTTATATTACGAAGTAATCTACAGTCAGAAATAGGACAGGAATTGAAGTAAACCCTTCAACACCTGCCCTACACCAAATCAAACTTTATTCTTTACTCTTAACGAAAGCGAATGTCGAGATAGGATTTTACAATTTCAACACACTTATCGAAACCTAAGTTGCTGCTGTTAAGGCAGAGGTCATAGTTCTTTGCATCCTCCCAGTCTCTTCCGGTGTAATACTTATAATAGTCTGCTCTGTGCTTATCTATCTGTAAAATCTGCTTTTCCAATTCTTTCTCCGGTTTACCGGTCATATCCTTCAAGGTATTGATACAATCCTCCAAGGGTGCATGCACAAATACTCGGACAACATTAGGATTATCCTTCAATATATAATCTGCACAGCGGCCGATGATGATACAGGTCTCCGTATTAGCAAGTTCTTTGATGATTTTTGCCTGATAATTAAAGAGATTATCGTTGGATACAAAATCATCACTGTCCGGTGGGATTAATTCTCCTTTGTATACATTCCGTGCTATATTAAACAAATGGCTCTTTTTTAGTTTTTCATCTGCTTTTGCAAATAATTGCTGGTTGATACCGCTATCATCGGATGCTAATCGGAGCAGATCCCTGTCATAATAAGGAATTCCCAATACTTCTGACAGCATCTGACCGATGGTCCGTCCACCACTGCCATATCCTCTTGCAATTGTTATCACATACTTATTCATATGAAATACCTCCCGGCTGACTTATACTTTATACTTTACTCGATCTCTATCTATTTCTATTATAATGCTTTTTCTTGGAAATTTAAACTGATATTAAATAATTAACTTTAAAAATAAAGAATGAAAACCAAATCCTACGGTAATCATTCTTTATGATATCTAATTTCTAAAATACTCATCACTCTTGGTTTATCAAACATGTAATGAATGGCTACTCACCAAGATAAGCTTTTTTAACCTCTTCATTGTCCATCAGCTTCTTAGCATCATCCGTCAGCACAATCTTTCCTGTCTCGAGAACATAGGCTCTGTCAGCAATGGATAATGCTTTCTTCGCATTCTGTTCTACGAGGAGTACCGTTGTTCCGCTGGCACTGATACTCTTGATGATATCAAAAATTTCACCTACTAAGATCGGAGAAAGTCCCATGGATGGCTCATCCATAAGAATTATCTTAGGTTTGGACATCAAGGCACGTCCCATAGCAAGCATCTGCTGTTCACCACCACTTAGGGTACCGGCCATCTGATGTTTACGCTCCTGTAGTCTGGGAAATCTCTTATAAACATTCTCTAAGGATTCTTCAATCTCTTTTCTATCCTTACGGGTAAATGCACCCATCAGAAGATTTTCATATACAGATAACTGAGCAAATACGTGTCTTCCCTCCGGAACATGTGCAATTCCAAGAGATACAATCTTATGTGCGGGGATCTTCTGGAGATCAACTCCCTCATATAAGACCTCTCCACTCTTTGCGCTAATTAATCCTGTAATCGTATGCAGAATCGTCGTTTTACCGGCACCGTTGGCACCGATTAATGCAATAACTTCACCTTCATTTACCACAAAGGATACATCCCTGATCGCTTGAATCACTCCATAATAAACTTGTATATTTTTTACTTCCAACATCGCCTATCCATCCTCCATTATTCACCCAGATATGCTTTAATAACCTCGGGATTATTAAGAACATCTCCCGGTAAACCATTTGCCAGTTCCATACCGAAATTTAATACAAAGATCTTCTCGCAGATGCCGGCTACAAGTTTCATGTCATGCTCAATTAACAATATTGTTACATTATATTTTTTTCTGATGAGGGTTATCGTCTTCATTAACTCGTCTGTCTCGGAAGGATTCATACCTGCAGCAGGCTCATCTAGGAGCAGCAGTTTTGGGTTGGTCGCAAGAGCTCTGGCTATCTCAAGCTTTCTCTGCTTACCGTAGGGAAGATTAGCAGAAAGCGTATGTGCTTCCTTATCGAGATCAAATACCTTCAAGATATCATTAGCCTTTTCATTCATCAGCTTCTCTGTCTTAAAATAAGAAGGCAAGCGAAATATACCTGAAAATGTAGAATACTTATAATCATTATGAAGACCTATCTTAACATTGTCTAGTACGGATAGATTCTTAAATAATCGAATGTTCTGGAAGGTTCTGGCTATTCCAGCCTTATTGATTTCAATTGTGCTAAGTCCGGTAATATTCTTACCATCAAGTGTTATAATACCTGAATCCGGTTTATATACACCCGTAAGCAGGTTGAAGGCTGTAGTCTTACCAGCACCGTTCGGTCCAATCAGACCATACAGCTCACCTTTTTCTATATTGATATTAAGGGAATCAACTGCTCTCAATCCACCAAAGGAGATGCCTAAGTTTTTAACAGATAACATTGCCATAACTTTACGCCTCCTTCTTCTTCATAAGGGATGAAAGAGTGCCCTTAAATGAATGATTCTTACGCCATGCAATACATGTCGGGTTCCAGTTGAATATCATCATTACGATTAATACAATTGCATAGATTAACATACGGTAATCCTGCATGAAACGAAGGTACTCCGGAAGCAGAGTTAAAACCACTGCTGCAATGATGGAGCTTCGCAAATTGCCCATACCACCAAGTACAACGAATACTAAAATCATGATGGACATGTTATATCCGAAATTCTTTGGTGTTGCTACTAAACTTGATATGTTATGGGAATAAAGAACACCCGCAATTCCTGCCATTGCTGCTGAAATAGAGAATGCCAGAAGCTTAAATTTCGTAATATCAATTCCTACTGATTCTGCGGCAATTCGGTTATCACGAATAGCCATGATAGCACGTCCTGAACGAGAATTTACCAAGTTAGTGATAATCAGATAAGTAATAATCAATAATAATACTGCAATGGTAAAGGTTGTATCATTCGGTGTTCCGGTAATACCTTTCGCACCATTCAGGATAATATCTCCCTCTTCCTTAAGGTTTAGGGATAAGGAATCCTTCATTGAAAAATGGAAACCATTACTATCAATACCAATATATAAAACGTTAATAATATTCTTTATGATTTCTCCAAATGCAAGTGTTACAATCGCCAGATAGTCTCCTCTGAGACGTAATACTACGACACCGATTAAACCACCAAACAACGCGGCAAAAGCTGCACCAATAAGAATTGCAATGGTAAAACGGAGAAATGTATTTGTAATCACATTCTCTGTTAATCTCGAGAAAAATGCACTGGTAAATGCTCCGATACACATAAAACCTGCGTGTCCAAGACTGAGTTCTCCAAGAATACCAACAGTCAGGTTCAGTGATACCGCCAAGATGGAATAATAACATAATGGTACCAATAAGCCCTGCATTAGGTTAGATAATAATCCTACAGCTATCAGGATCTGACATACAGCATAAAAAGCTACAATAATTCCGATTGTAATAAGATTACTCCGTGCAGATTTATTCAATTGATTAAATACCTTCCATTTAGTCATCGCCATCACCTACACTTTCTCTTGCATCTTCTTGCCAAGAATGCCGGTGGGCTTAACAAGAAGAACAATGATAAGTATTAAGAACACAATTGCATCCGCAAGCTGAGAGGATATATAGGCACGGCCTAATATCTCAATAACACCAAGCAAAATTCCACCGATCATGGCACCAGGTATGGAACCGATACCTCCGAATACTGCTGCGACGAAGGCTTTGATACCGGGCATAGAACCTGAGGTTGATGATAAGCTTGGATACGATGAGAACATCAACGTACTTGCAACTGCTGCCAGCGCCGAACCGATCGCAAAGGTTATAGCAATCGTCTTATTCACATTAACACCCATGAGAACTGCTGCTGCCTTATCTTCGGAAACTGCTACCATGCTGCGTCCGGTTTTTGATTTTTTAACAAACATTGTTAATACCACCATGATTATAACACAAAGTGGAATAGTAACCAGAGTCTCACCGGAAATGGTGAGCTCTCCTCCTGCCAGCTTTAATGCAGGTAACGTAATAACTGATGAAAAGGACTTTGTATCTGCACCAAAAATAAGAAGAGCAAGATTCTGTAACAGGTAGCTCACACCGATAGCTGTTATTAATACTGCTAAGGATGAGGCGCTACGTAATGGTTTATATGCAACGCGCTCTATTGTGATTCCCAACAGAGTACAGAATATTATCGATAGAAGTACTGCGATAAAGGGATTGAGTCCTGCTGTGCTCATCACAGTAAAAATAACATACCCGCCAACCATAATAACATCACCGTGTGCAAAGTTAAGCATCTTAGCAATGCCATAAACCATGGTATATCCAAGTGCTATGATGGAATAAACACTTCCAAGGCTGACACCTTTAATTAAATAAGAAATAAAACTCATAAGGACCCCCGTCTGCATGCTTAGCTATGCAATCTATTGTGTCAAATTTACCACGAATTCAACGTTCATGGTTTACTGCTCTATTGTATCATAGTATACAAGCTGATACAACCAAAAACAACTCTCAGATTTTGCTAATTATGTCTTAAACCAAATATACAGAGGGACAATGTTTGAAGTCCCTCTGTACCATTAATTTCATCTTGTGATAACAATTTCATCAAATACTATTTGTAATAGTAATTATTATTATTCAACAGATACGTAAACGCCACCCTGGATTACAATAGCCTGGGGAGCTTTGTTAACTTCACCTGAAGAAGCCCAAGTCATAGCTGCGCCTGTAAGACCATCAACAGAAATATCTGTCATAACAGCCTTTAAATCTGCGCCCATTTCAGAAATGCTCATGTCTGCAGTAACGCCACTCTTTTCGATTGCTGCTTTAATGATGTAAATTGCATCATATGCATCTGCCGCGAACTGATTAGGAGTCTCACCATATGCTTCTTCATAAGAAGTTACAAAATTAACAGTTCTATCATCAGTAGCATCTGCAGCGAAAGGTGTTAAAAGGATAAGTCCTTCTGCTAATGCTGCATCAAAGTTCTCTACTGTAAGGATACCGTCAAGACCGTCACAACCAAAGAAAATAGGTTTGAAATCAAGTGATGCAGCCTGAGTTAAAATCAAAGATGCTTCTGTATAGTAAATAGGTAAGAATACAAGCTCAGCGCCTGCATCTTTTGCTTTCTGGAGCTGAACAGAGAAATCAGTATTGCTGTCAGATGTAAAAGCTTCTGCTGAAACGATTTCATAATTCTGGTTTGCTGTTTCCTGTACAAACTTCTCATAGATACCTGAGGAGTAGATGTCTGAACTGTCATAGATTACTGCAACCTTCGTAGCAAGGGCTTTTGAGCCTATGTACTGAGCAGATGCAATACCCTGATTAGGATCAGTAAAGCATACCTGGAATACATTACCAAGCGCTAATACATCAGAGGAGGAAGCAGAAGGAGTTAAATGGAACATACCATCTTCATTCGTCTTTTCAATAACCGAAGCACAAGCACCGGAAGTTACTGTACCCATCATAAGATTCATACCAGCATCTTTTAAGGTGTTATAAGCATTGATAGCCTTCTCGCCATCTCCCTCATCATCTTCGTATTTGAATTCAATCTGCTTGCCATTAATTCCACCAGCTGCATTAATCTCTTTTACAGCAATTTCAGCACCATTCTTAACGCCTAATCCATATACAGCATAGTCTCCTGTAAGTGGACCACTACCGCCGATAAAAAAGGTGTCACTGCTTTTTTTACAAGCTGCTAAGCTTGCAACAACCACGCTTAATACTACAAGCAGGCTTAAAACTCTTCTCATTTTTCTCATAATTTTCCTCCTGTTTTATTAGGAAATCACTAGGATCCCTTAATCAATACCATTCCATTGAAAAACCAACTTATGATATAAGCAAAACGTTCTGTAAGCGATGGCGGGACAATCGTCCGCCATGTCCGAACGTCTTTATTCTTGGTTTATATAATAACCTCGAAAAAACAATTTGTCAATATAATCTTTTAGCGCGTTAAAGTATAATTACTTGGCATACTAAAGTCCACTAAATCTGTCTACTCAACGCTTTCATTAACATAGCAAGAGGAAAGAGCAGGACTTTTTAAATCCTGCTCTTTCATTCTAATAATTTATAGTCATCATAACTTGAGATTATAGTTCGCCGCCACATTTATCACAAAAATCCAGGCCTTCGAGTGTAACCCCGCCACAATCAGGACAGATAATTTTGGCCGGGTGAATTTCTCTTTCTACCACTTCATAGACTTCTTTTGATTCATAATCTACTATCGTTGAAGAATCAGAAGCCTCTGCCACTTTCTCAAAATCTTCCTCATCCTCCACAACTTCTGTGTCAAGATTTGAATCCTCAGGTAAACCCACCACTTCCCGGGACCTGCTCTTCCTATTAAATAGCTTACTTAATATCGACATAAGCTTACCCCCCTAATGCTTCCTTTATAGATGATTAGCCGCTATCATTTTATGCTTTCCGCTACCACGCATCTCAATCATAGGGACCCCTTTACCTTCAATATATTCCTTCGTAATAATAACCTTACCAATGTTATCATCCTTTGGAATCTCATACATAATATCTAGCATAAGATCTTCAAGGATTGCTCTCAATGCTCTGGCACCGGTCTTCTTCTCCATGGCTTTTTCAGCAATCGCTTCCAGGGCATCAGGTGCAAACTGAAGGTCTACTTCATCTAAGGCGAGGAGCTTCTGATATTGCTTGAGAATTGCATTCTTTGGTTCCTTTAATACTTGAACCAGCATCTCCTTGGTCAAGCCTTCTAAGGAGTACATAATCGGAAGGCGGCCGAGGAACTCCGGTATCATACCATACTCGCGCAGGTCATCCAAATTCACTTTCTGAAGAATATTCGGATCCTCATCGTACTTATCCTTAAGATCTGCTTTAAATCCAATGGAGGTTTGTTTATTCAATCTTGCCTTAATAATCTTATCCAGATCCGGAAATGCTCCTCCACAGATAAATAGAATATTCTGAGTGTTTACTGTTGTAAGTGGAACCATTGCATTCTTGGAAGATGCACCTACCGGCACCTCAACATCGCTGCCTTCTAAGAGCTTTAAAAGCCCCTGCTGAACAGATTCTCCACTGACATCTCTGCTATTGGTATTGCGTTTCTTAGCAATCTTATCGATTTCATCGATTACACTCTTTCCACGTTCTGCCTTTTTAACATCATTTCCTGCTGCTGCTAACAGTTTAGAAATAACACTTTCTACATCATCACCAATATATCCAGCTTCCGTTAAGGAGGTCGCATCGGTAATTGCTAAGGGAACATTCAACAATTTAGCTAAGGTTTTTACCAGATAAGTCTTACCACTTCCGGTAGGTCCTATCATTAGCATATTAGATTTTTCGACTTCAACCTCCTGATCCAAAGAAATGCCAATTCTCTTATAATGATTATACACTGCTACAGAGATTACCTTCTTGGCACGTTCCTGACCAATGATAAATTCATCAAGGCTTGCTTTTATAACGTGGGGGGAGGGAATGTTCTTACGGTCAAAGGCTGCTGTCTTTTCTGTATTCTCTTCCTGGCTGGGCTTCTTCAGCTTCTGAGCTTTAGGAATATCATTCTGAAGTCCTGAGAGATTCATCATATTCGGTGATAGCCCCATCAAATTCATATAGGGGTTGTCACCTTTATTAATCGTGTCAAAGGTTTTCTGCATGCAGTCCGCACAGATACTAATCTGGTTGGGGATATGTATCATCTTGCCAGCTTTGCTTTCCGGCCTGCGACAGAGATAACACACCTCTTCGTACTCATGCTCATGATCATCTGTTGAATTCTTCTTATCTATGTTGAAATCATCAAAATTATCTAAATTACTCATAATACCTCCATTCCACCGCATACTGGCGGTAATAACAGTCTCTGTAAATCTGTGGAAATCTCTGTTGTCTTAAGGGTAACAAATTAGCAGTTTATCCGCTTATCTTGGATTATAGCCTAAATATAAGCGTCACACAATAGATGATTCGTTAAGGTTTCATTAATATTTGTTCCTAGTATCCTGCTGTATTGTATGATCACAAACCAAAAAAGAGGGAATGCATTCGATATATCAGGCATTCCCTCTGAAATATTTAATTCGATATCAATTTGTAATAAGGTTCGGATTCTGGCCAAGCGTCACTGTTAAAGTAGCTTCCTCATATTCACCATTAGCATTTCGCATATAAGTTATTGTTACATCGGTTCCCACACGAAGGCTATTTACATATTCCCTCAGCTGGGAGATGGACGATATCTCAAGGTCATCTGCTCCGGTAATGATATCATCCGGGAGTAGTCCTGACTTCTCTGCAGCTCCACCTTTGGACACTTCCTGAATATAAACACCAATTGGCATATTATAGAAGGACGCAACCTCCTCTGTAACATCAGTACCTGCGATTCCCAAGTAACCCTTCTCGCCTTCCGTTAATACCTCACGGGTCATCAGGTCATTAATGATCGGAGTTGCTTTGGAAATCGGAATGGCATAACCCATACCTTCTACTTCACTGGAAGCATATTTTACTGTATTAATTCCTATAACTTCACCATTTACATTGATCAAAGCTCCACCACTGTTGCCGGGATTAATCGCTGCATCAGTCTGTAAAAGAATCATGACCTTTGCTGAGTATCCATCAAAAACTTCTACTTCACGGTCCTTAGCACTAACATAACCTACGGTTACGGATTGGCCAAAGCCCAGAGCATTACCAATTGCAATTGACATCTCTCCAACTTTAACATCATCGGAGTTACCGAGCTTTGCTACAGTTATCGCATTCAATGTATCCTCGGTTAATAAGGTTATGTCTACGGTTACTACCGCAAGGTCCGCTGTCGAATCAGTACCTTTTACGATTGCCTCTGCTTCGGTTCCATCTGCAAAGGTGACTGTAATTTTATTAGCACCCTCTACCACATGGTTGTTTGTAGCGACAAGTAACTCCATTTCATCTTTTCCTACAATGATACCGGAACCGCTACCCTCAGCCTCCTCGTCATAGGCCTGCCCGAACCACTCCGAAGTTTCAGTGGACGTACAGTTAATAGAAACAATGGCCGGCATGGTATCTTTCACTACACCTGAGACCACAGATTTATTCTCTGCTTTGATGGTTCCCTGTTGGGTAAAACCAATCTCATAACTTGAATTGTCGTTATCCCCGTTATTACTTATCCGTACATTAGAAGTCGCCTCGGGATTGAGGGCGTAATATATTTCTTGAAAACCGAAAAAACTTGCCCCCGCAATTAAGCCAAAGCATACTGCTTTTGCAAAAAATTTAACCACCTTATTCGCAGGTTTTCTATCCTTCTTTGATTTCTCCGGAGGTGAATAATTCTGAAAAGCACTGTTCGGATATGGATTGTTTGAATAGGAATAATTCTGGTAAGGTTTATTCTGGTAAGGATTATTCTGGTAACCGTTGTTTGGGTTATTGATGTTGTAGATATTATTATTTGGGTTATCATTATTTTGGTTATCATAATTTTGGTTATTACTATTCTGGTTATTATTGTTTTGATAATTGCTGTTCTGATAATTGCTGTTCTGATAATTGCTGTTTTGATTATTGCTGTTTTGATAATTGCTGTTCTGATTATTGTTTTGATAATTATTGTTTTGATAATTATTGCTCTGATAATTATTTTGATAATAATCATTCTGGAAGTCATTGTTCCTATATGGACTACCTTGATTCATGGAATTGTAGTTGCCCGGATTAGGATTCTGCTCTGCCCAGAAGGTGTATTTAGGAACTTTATTGTTCTGGTCCTGATTATTATCTTCTTTTATTGAATCATTTACGTTATTGGTATCATTACTATTGTTGTCGGGATTCTGATTTGTGGTATTATCAAATTCAGCCATAAACAATCTCCTCTCATCATGAATGAATTATCCTATTCGGATTGTGTAACTTAGTTTAACAACATTTTGTGTATAGATTGTGAAAATATGATACCTAAATAAGAATTTTTTTATTTCCATAATACTTTTTAAAATAAACTTAAGAAAAAATTATGTTGTTGAAATCTGAACAATCATGTATTATAGTAGAGAAGTTACTCAATTATAAGACGTTTCCAACCCTATATTTTTAAGGTATTGGTAAGCTGTTGGCAACTAAATTCATGGGTCTAATATATCTAAAGTAGGTGTTGATATGATTAAAGACAATCAGAAAATGTTTAATAGAATCCACGTCCTGATGGACGTCTGCATCATTATTATCTCTTATCTGCTCACTCATTATCTGCGATTTTATGTTTTACAATATCTCTTTGATTTTTTTAAGACAGGACCGGACGAAGAATGGTATACTTTTTATGCTTATGCTGACTTCTTGAAGGTACTGCTTCCTTTGTACCTGTTCGTATATTATTTTTCACATCTATATACGCCAAAACGCAGTAAAAGTATATTGAGCGAACTCTTTCATATTATAATAGCGAATGCTTTTGGATTCGCCTTCTTCTCCTCATTTTTATATTTAATAGGAGAACGCGACTTTTCCCGTAAATACCTTGGTGTTTTCTTAATCTTGAATATTACCCTAAGTATCGTGGCACGATTTGTCGTACTTCAGATACTACGCATGGCAAGACGGAAAGGCTACAATTTGAAACATGTTATTCTTGTTGGGTATGGACATGGAGCGGAAGCATATATCGACAGAATATTTGCCAACCCTCAATGGGGATACTATATTCACGGTATTTTGGATGATACCATGGAAGTTGGTACAATGTACAAGAGAGTTCCGGTAATCGGTAGTATCTCTCATCTTGAAGCTTTCCTGGCTAAAATGGATCTGGATGAAATTGCAATTACCTTAAGTGTCAGTGAATATGAGAAGCTTGAAAAGATCGTTGCTATCTGCGAGAAATCCGGCGTTCATACGAAATTTATACCCGACTATTACAGTTATATCCCGACGGAACCTTATACAGAGGATTTATTCGGCTTACCGGTTATTAATATACGTAATGTACCCTTAAGCAATACCTATAATCGCATCATAAAAAGAATAGTAGATATCTTCGGCGCAATTGTTGCACTCATCTTATTTTCCATTCCGATGCTGATTGTATCTTTTTTAATCAAGCTGACTTCGCCCGGACCTATTTTCTACTCGCAGGTTCGTATCGGTAAGCATAATAAGGAATTTAAGATGTACAAGTTCCGCTCCATGGAGATACAGACGGACAAAGAGGAAAAGAAGGCTTGGACCACCAAGCATGATCCCCGCGTAACAGGAATCGGGAAGTTTATCCGCAAAACCAGTATCGATGAGTTCCCTCAGTTTTTTAATGTAATAAAGGGTGATATGAGTCTGGTAGGACCGAGACCGGAACGGCCTTTCTTTGTTGGTAAATTCAAGGAAGAGATTCCTCGCTATATGATTAAGCATCAGGTTGCTCCCGGCCTTACCGGATGGGCACAGATTAACGGCTACCGCGGTGATACTTCCATCCGTAAGCGCATCGACCATGACTTATATTATATTGAAAACTGGACATTAACTCTTGATTTTAAAATAATATTCTTAACCTTTTTTAAAGGTTTTATTAACAGAAATGCTTATTAAACACTTTATGACAAATGTTTTTTAGAAAGGCAAGGTACACAAGTTAGAATGGCACAAAAAAACAAGAAAAAAAAGAAAACCGGCAGTCTCATCGCCATCTTCTTTGTTGAAATTTTACTCCTGGTTCTCATTTTTTTAGGTTTTAAAGTATTTACTTCCATGAACAAATTAAACCAAGATAATTCAGCAGATAGTGAAATAGAGCAGAATGAAGAAGTTGAAATCAAAGGTTACCGCAACATCGCTATCTTCGGAGTTGACTCCAGAGAGAATTCCGTTTCGGAAGGCACTCACAGTGATACTATTATGGTTGCAAGCATAAATAATAAGACAAAAGACGTAAGGCTCGTATCGATCTACCGTGACACTTATGTGAATATACCGGACCTCGGCTATAAGAAAATTAATGCAGCATTTTTCAACGGAGGTTATTCCTTAGCACTCACAACCATCAACAAGAACTTTGATTTGGATTGCACGGAATATGTTACCGTGAACTTCCAGGCGGTGGTAAGTGTTGTTGATATGCTGGGTGGCATCGAGTTGGATGTACAAGAGGATGAATTAAAATACCTGAACGGTTATGTAAATTCCCTTAATAAAATTAATGGCACTGATGTACCACACCTAAAATCAGCCGGCACCCAGGTCGTCAATGGAACACAGGCCACTGCTTATGCCAGAATTCGATATACCTCCGGTGGTGATTACAAACGTACAGAACGTCAGCGTATCGTAATCAGCAAGATCCTTGATGAAGTAAAAAAACCGGATAATATTGTTAAAGTCAACGATATTATAGACGAAGTATTCCCGATGATTTCAACAAACCTAAGTAATGCAGAAATCTTAAGTCTGGCAAAAGACGTACTTTCCTATGACATCGCGGATCAGACAGGATTTCCATTTGAAAAGGATGCACATACTTACAAGAAAGTATCCTATGTCTTCCCCATCGATTTAGCAGCGAATGTAACCACCCTTCACGAACTACTTTTCGATGAAGTAGGCTATGTACCAAGTACAACGGTACGGGAGAATTCCGACTATATCGAAAACATCCGTGTACAATAAGAAGATGATAGACTTAATAAAAATCACTCCTCCTAACTATGGAGTTGTAAGAAAAAGACAGACATGATTTTCATCATGTCTGTCTTTTTCTTAGTAACGTCTCTTTAAAAGGTGATTTGATTCTTTTTCAGTCCTTCTTTACCATATGAGAAGTCCATTAGTGTATTCCAACTTCATAATCGAAGCCAGAATACAAGTATCGTACTAGATGTTTTAATATAACATTAAGCATCATCCATTATATCTTTGATTTTATCAAGTAATTAATTAAACAAGGTGTTTCAAAGATCCCCTACACATTTCTGTATTCCTCTAAAAGTTCCATAACAGGTTTCTGGTCCAGCTCTCGGAAGAAGGCTATTCTCTGCCTTTTATCCTTTGTCGGCTTTTTATGGTTCTTAATAAATACATCCTTTAGGGTACTCTTCTTATAATTCAACTCTTTGTTAACCGTCCGGAATACCTCTTCTGCTTTGTGGTTATTCAGCAGAACAAGGTTTACACCTTTATTATCATTCATATCCGGAGCAGCCTTCTGGACACCCCAGCAATCGCCAATGGTAAAGTCACCTACTCTGTGTTGGTAAGTGTACTTGCAGCTACTGCAGGAAGGTCTGGACATGACGCCATTGATAAAGGTCCGGTAATAAGGATTCTCTGATGTTGGATGGGTTCTTGTCTTGCCGTTCTCTAAGGTAATGATCGTCTCACAGTCACTGGGCCTCCACCCTTTGTCCTTACCTCTAAAACGGATATTCACGACTTTCGATTTATAATAATTGCTTAAATGGTCTACATATTGTTCAAACACCTTCGGTGAAGGTGCTGAGTGACACAGAAGCTCACAAATTAACAGGTTATCGTAATCCTTACGAAGGTATGACCTAAGTCCGGCACATTCACAGGGAAGCCCGGAATAGAGTACATAACGACCGTCCCTTAGCATCTTTCTGATCTTCGGAAATACACCTCTGAAATCACTTTTAACATACTTAGAACCACTGAAGGCTTTCGCTTCCTCCATTGTTTCGGCGAAATCAGAAATAGGCTTCATATTCTCATCATAGCGTACTCCGACGACAACACCCTGTTTTTCCTCCAGTACATATTTAGCAAGGATAGGGAATACAGCTCCAGAGCTGCTGTCCTTGCGGATATTATTCTCCTTGTTATATGCGATATAAGCCAATGGAAATGGTTTTTCATGTTTTATAATCTTCGTACTGCGTCTAATACATACTTTCTTGCATTGACCACAGTTCGAACACTTTTCCTCATCAACCACCGGATAAAGGAACCCTTCCTGATCCGGCTCCATAGTGATGGCATTAAATTTGCAGATATCAGCGCAGGCATTGCAGCCGTAGCACTTTTCCTTCGTAATATTTGTGGGACACTGTACCTTTTCATACCGATCCGATAATCCAAGACCTTTCACAAGAAACTCTGTTGAAGATTTCTTAAGCTTCTCTATCTGATTGCGTACTGCCTTAGGGTCCTCAATCTTAAACATCGAGAAATCTTTAAAATCAGAAATGTCATAAAGGATATGTGACTGTAATCCGAGTTCCGTAAGTAAATCCACTGTTCTGCTTCCGGTCTCGGAGTGAAGCATGGAAACAAAAGGCTTCTCATATAGAATAGAGAATACTGTAGCATGGAAGGAGTTCGTAATGATATAGGAAGCACCTTCGATAAGACCGATGAATTCACCCGTATCTGCTGTATAGAAGGGTGGCAATTCATTGGTCAGTCCCTTAGTCGGACGACGCTGTATCACCGGTAATCCAAGCGAAATAGAAATCGTATTCGCCAAGGATATTACCTGAGCATTCTTCTCAATCATATATACCAGGATATAAGGTTCCTTAATAGAGCTGGGAACTTTGATTTCTTCATAATCTTCTTTTACCAAAAGCATAGTAGGATCAAGAACTACCTGTACCGGAACTTCCGTCAGTTCCTGAACAGCATCTTTGATACTGCTTTCTCTCACCGCTATTCCTGTATAGTTAGAAAGAGCATTTCGCATCTCCTCTTTATATTTCGGATGAATATAATCACTGCCCACACTAGCTGCATAGGAAAGCTTGCGGCTGCCGGCTTCAGCGAAATCCAGGTAATATGCGGGGTCAAAGCCTCCAATATGAATGGGATTCCAAACCTGGTCACTACCTGTTATATACGCATCCAGATTCAAATTCGCCGTCTTTAATTCCTCATAGGTCCTGAAATCACCCAATAGGTTGAAATTCTTCGATAAAAAGCTCTGAAACTTGTTATAACGTGTTAAACTCGACCGTGTTGTTAAGGAAAGACTTAGTTTCTTCAACTGACGTCTTAGTCCCGTCCTTCCCTCCATGGGGTCATAGAGATTGTCGATAATGTCAGGGTGATAATGAATGACGCCAGCATCTAATCCATAATCCTTTAATACCTTCTGCAGAGCCCAAGTCTGTAATGTCGCACCATAATTATTGGCACTATGAAATGTTACGACTCCTACCTTCATGCTGTGTCACCTCCGTTAAAATCTTTGCCATAGGGAAAACTGTTTCCTGATTAAATAAAATATTATCTGCTTTGATCTGCAGTTCGTTAAATTCTTTTGTAGCTACAACCGTAGTATAGATCGGAAAGCGCTTAATAAAGTATTTTACCTGTCTTTTATGAACTCCGCCATCCTTAAATTTTTCCAGATTAAAATACTTAAAGTTATAAATTGTTGTTTTACCAAGAAGACTGCACATATTACCAATCATTCGATCCAACTCTGAGTGATGAATTACATAATCAAATTCCACACCAGCAAATTGCTTCAGAATCTCACGTCTCATGACCTTATCAATACGTCTGTTGAGCAGCTTTAAGTTCACACCGAGCTTTAGACGCAGCTTACAGAGGAAATAATCCATTCTGGTATAGTTAATATCCGGGGTAATCGGGTAGTAACTCACTTCTTTATTCAGCAGTGAAAGCATGTTGGATGCATTTTTAACACTGTTCGCTTTCATACATACCGTTACATCAAATTTATCCAGATCAATTGTATTAATGGAATCAATCAGTTTCTCGGAATAATGATCTTTCTTTAAGCCTTTAATATAGACAAATACTTTCTTCTTTCCGGTAGGTATCGCCTTCTCCATCTTAAAGTTATTCGTCTCCTTGGGAGCACCATATAGAAGTGTTTCGATGACCTGATTCGGTGTATTGGCGGAATCATAGGAACAGAAGCTCTCGTGGAACTCGGGATAACCCTTATGCTCAGCCTGTAATTCTGCGAGGAGCTCGTCTACGGTATCAGACTTTGGCAGCTCTAAGTTATCAAGATCCAGGTAGAGTCCTCTTCCATTCTTGTATTCCTCTCTGTCATAAGTAAATAAGATAATCTTGCGTTTTGTTACGGCATAATCGAACATAATACTGGAGTAATCCGTAACTAGAACATCGCTTGCGTTAAGGAAATCATAGGTTTCATAACGCTGTGGGAACTCCTTGATATGTTTGTAGCCACTATAATCCATCTCATCCTTTACAAAGGGGTGGAGTTTTACATAGAATACCTGGGATTCGGTTAATTTACTGTCGATCTGAGCAAAATATCCACCAAGCATATCTAACTGTTTCGCTGTTTCTTTCTTGTGAAGCAGACCTCTCCAGGTAGGCATATATACGATAACCTGCTTATCATCAATATTTAATTCCTTACGAATCTGATGATATCTATTCTTATGGAAGAAAGCAGAATTTCTCGGATAACCGCTAACTAAAGCAGTTCCCGGGTAAATATTCTTCAGCATATAGTCCGTCATGAAGGCTTCCTTAGAAAAATCATTCTGATACAACAAATAGTCAGCAATCATAAAGTTTTTCTGAACATTACCAAGGGCATATTCTCGCATCGGTACAATTCTACCCATAGCCTTCAGGGGAGTTCCATGCCAGGTATTAAGATATATCTGTTCCTTCTTCTTAATGTAATAGGGCGGGAAACTGGTATCCGTAACAAGATATTTGGCGGATGCAAGAGCATTTGCATATTCTTTAGAACTGATATCAATCATGGTAACATTGTTAATCCCATAATTCTCAAGCAAATTCTTATACTGCTCCATATAATCTTTTACCATAGCAAGCAGAACCCTGTATTCTCTATAGGGTTCGTTCGTAAGCTCCTGAATAAGTGCAAAGATATTACCTGCGATGTCTTCACCATGCTTGGATTCAAAGAGAATATCCTTCGGGTTCACCGAAAGTTTCTCATACATTCGTGTATAATAAACAGCTCCGCTCTGCATTAGGATGCCGAGGAAGGGCAGCTTCTTCTTAATTAAAGCAAAACGGTTTCTACTTGTTTTAAATTTTTTGATTCTTTGCTTCCACTTCTTCTGCTCATCCCTCTGACGCATAAATGCTTTCATAACAAACTCCGGGGTATATTCACGGATTTTGGTCAGACGGATCATCTTATTTTTATTGGTATAAAGCTTACGCTTTGCCTTTAATGCACCGGAGGAATACTTGAAGTAATGGTTGTCTCTCCAGCCCGGAGCTTCTATATCCAGGAATTCCTGGGTCTTCTTGATGATTTCTATCTTAATCGCTAATTTACCTTTGTTACTTCCTTTAAATAATGCAGGATACCGATACAGGAAATGCCTGGTACAGATATACTCTAACTCCTCATGGAAGGTTTCCCAATATCCATTCTTCTTCATGAAGTCAAAGACCAGACGGAAAGCCTTCACAATATCCAGGGTTTGCTCTGAGAAGCTAGCCAAGAAGCCCCCTTGGGTTGTTCTTCGGTAATTATAGAGAGGCTCTTCTATAACACTGATTCTATCTGCTTTACAGCAAGCTTCAAACACTAATACCAGATCTTCAAAACGCATCTTTTCCGGGAATTCAAGACCCTCCAGAATACTTCTACGGAAAAGCTTATCCCAGGGGAAAGGAGAAATATGCGCCAATTCATATTTTTCATCAACCAGTCTAAAATTATGGTTAATCAAGAAAGTGCCTGTGATCTCCTTAGTTACTTCACCGATATGCTCACGCTCGTACACATTATATCTACCACAGATTACGATATCGCTATTATCCTGTATCGCCCTGTTATACAGCTTCTCACACATATCTAATTCGATATAATCATCACTGTCTACATATAAGACATACTCACCCGTCGCATGTTTCAATCCAAAGTTTCTCGCATGACTAACACCATGGTTCTCCGTGGTAAACACTTTCATACGATTCGGGAATCTGCTTTGATAATCCTCCAGGATTTTAATACTGTTATCCGGGCTCCCGTCATTTACTACAATAATCTCAATATCCGGTAAGGTTTGTTTTACAATACTCTCCATACACGTAGGCAGATAACGCTCCACATTATATACTGGCATTACAATGCTTACTTTAAAGTTCGAATTCTCCAATTGGTGTTCCCTCCAAATACGTTCTTAAAAATGCTATATTTTTACCTGATGAACTATTCCTTGAAGATATGTAGATAGATACGCTCCGCTGACTTTCCATCCAGGTACCTGTAATTTTTCTTTACAAATGTCCTAATCTTCTCTAAATCAAACTGATCCTCTTTCAATGCGTGGATAATCTCATCCGTGCTAGGAACGATTGGACCAGGTACATATTCCTCATATGGACGATAAAAACCTCTGCCATGATCTGAGAATTCCTCCAGATCATAAGCATAGAATATCATCGGCTTCTTCATCAAGCAATATTCAAAAATTATCGACGAATAATCTGTTATTAAATAATCAGCGACTAACAGCAGAGTATTGAGATGAGGATAGTCGGACATGGAAACTACATTTTCCTCCTGATAGGTATGTCCTTCCTTCTTATACGCTTCCATTACAAAAGGGTGCAGACGCAGCATCAAAACGTAGTCCTTCGACATTTCACTGCACAGCTTATCTAATTCCAAAGCCAGTTTCGGGTTATCCTTCTCCTTGTCACGGAAGGTCGGTGCATAGAGTACCAGCTTCTTATCAGCTAGCTCCGGATATTGTTCGTAAAACTTCTTTTTCCTATCAGCAATCTTCAATTCATCAAAAAACAGGTCTGTACGGGGCAGACCTTGAATGAATACCCTATCCTCAGAAATTCCGAACGACCTTGCATATTCTTTCTTTGCAACGTCTGAATTCACGATCAGATGGGTAATACGACTGTTCGCCCGTCGTTCCTGTTCTTTTAGTCTTCCGGTATTCACATCCTGCCCGAACCGTTTGATTGTCCCTGTCCCATGCCATAACTGTATGACTAGGACATCTTTGCGGAAGGTGAGATATGCAAATGGCAGGAAGACATTATCAAGCAGAACGAACTTTGAGGTCGCAAGATGATAGGGTTTACCAATAAAAAAAGACACTTTTCCCTTCATGATGTTTAAGTTCTTCACCATTCTCCGGTCTGCCTTTTTTATAAATTGAAAGGAATAGCCTTCCTCACGTTCCTTCAGATATTCCACCATGGCACCAACATTGCCATCTCTGCTACCATCGTGTGTCATAATTCCAAACACCTTCTTAGGCTGCACCCGGCAGAATAGACGGAAGATATAATAAAAGCCTGCAAATATTAGATAGCCGATTACCTTCAAGTTTGTCCTCCATTTTTCATCCCTTTGAGAGGATTAGGTCCACGATCTTCTTAGAAGCATCGCCGCAATCTGCATGATTATATTTCCTAGCAAATGCATCGAATTTCTCTTTATATCGATTAAAATCATAAGAAACTATCTCATCGGCCAATTGCTGGGTTGTAAGCACAATCGGACCGGGAGCCTCCTTCAAAAAGTCAAAATAAAAACCACGTAAGTTATCCTTATAAAGTTCTAAATCATAAGTAAAGAACAGCATAGGTCTTCGAAGTAAACTGTAATCAAACATCACGGATGAATAATCCGTAACAAGCAGGTCTGCAACCAGATAAAGTTCAGCAATATCATAGGATGCATCAAATTGGTAAAGAAAGCCTTGGTATTGACTAATATCTAACTGCTCTCCCACCAGGTAATGAGCCTTTACAACAACAATATATTCAGTCGCCATCTGCTCCTTAAGATAAGAATAATCAATCCCTGAACTGAATTTATAAGTCAGATGACCGTAATGTTCATTGTCCCTCCAGGTCGGCGCATATAAAATAATCTTCTTATTCATAGGAAGCTTCAGCTTCTCTTTGATTACTTTGATAGCTTCCTCATTATTCTTATGGAACAAGATATCGTTTCTTGGATATCCGATCTCCAATACTTCTTTCTTAAAATGAAAAGCTCTCCGGAAAATGTTCGTGGAATAAGTGTTCTGTGAAATCAGATAGTCCCAGGTTTTTGAGTTTTCTCTAAATTTCGTCTTATAATTTTCTAAGCTTTCTTCACCCTCCATGGTAACCTGCTCAAGATCAAGTGCAAGTTTTTTTAAAGGTGTCCCATGCCAGGTCTGAATATATACGGTATTTTTTCTCTTTCTTAAGTAGGTAGGCATTCTGGTATCACTTACCCAGAAACCAGCTTTTGCAAATAGGTAAAAATAGAAAAGGCTGATTCTTTTTACCTTTTTCGCATTACCGGGTAATTTCAAAGAAACATCCTCTAATATAAAATAGCATCGGTAAACCTGATCCAATCCTCTGGCAACCAGCTCTTCATAGATGAATCTCGGATTACCGGAATAATTCCTGCCCAGATTGCTTTCGAAAAGAATCACCTTTTTGTCTACCTTATGAAAAAGAATTACTATATGGTATAGTAATAAGACCGGTAATTTCATTGCTTTTTTTATGAGCTTTTTCATAAAAACGATACCTTTGCCCTTCCCATGGGCAACCCATGAGATAAGTCCAATTAGTTTACTTATTTATCCTTCTTTGCATTCAGATCTGTCTTAATCTTTGTCGTTGAAATGCCTTCTGTTCTCGGAAGATAGACTACTTCACAATAATCCTGCAGGAAGTCAAATTTGCCCTCCCAGTCATTACCCATAACAAACACATCAATTTGGTTATTCACAACATCATCAATCTTCTGTTCCCAGGTATATTCCGGCAGCACTTCATCAACGTATTTAATTGCCTCCAGTATCATCTTTCTGTCTTCATAGGAATAATAGGCTTTCTTATTCTTAATTGCATTAAATTCATCGGAAGACAGTACTACAACAAGGTAATCCCCATATTCTCTGGCTCTTCTCAATAAATTAATATGTCCTACATGAAGTAAATCAAAGGTTCCGTAAGTAATTACCTTCTTCATAAGTCCTCCTATACATATTTTTTTATATGCTACCTAGACGATATTTTTCATCATCTGCTGTAGTATTTGTAGTATTTTAATTACAACTTACAATTTATTTTATTTTACTTTCATAAATCTCGCAGACATCTTCTACATCGCCCTGTGCAATTAAGGTTCCTTTTTCCAGAAGTATCGCCTTATTACAGATTGTCTTAACCTGTTCAATATTATGGGATACGAATAATACGGTAACGCCTGTTTTGAACATGGACTTAATCTTCTTTTCACTCTTTTTACGGAATTTGGCGTCACCTACAGCAAATACCTCATCCAAGATGAGAATATCAGGTTCAACAACCGTCGCAATTGAGAAGCCAAGTCTTGATTTCATACCGGAGGAATAATTCTTAACCGGTACATTAATAAAATCCCCAAGCTCAGAGAAATTTACTATTTCATTATATTTTTCCTTAATAAATTCCTTTGAATAACCAAGAACAGCACCATATAAATAGATGTTCTCTGCACCTGTATATTGCGGATCAAAGCCTGCCCCAAGTTCAAGTAACGGTGCGATGCGGCCTTTGGTGGTTACTTTACCTTCTGTCGCCTTCATAACACCTGCAATTATCTTTAGCAATGTACTTTTACCTGCACCGTTCAAGCCCAATATTCCGATCCGGTCACCTTCCTTCACCTCGAAGGTAACTTCCTTAAGTGCCCAGAACTCTTTATATTTCATCGAACGATTTAGCTTTTTAATAACAAATTCTTTTAAATTATCTACCTTCTCGGTGCCCATCTGAAACTTAACACCGACATGGTCAATCTTTATCACAGTTTTAGCCATAGATACCTCATTTCACTGCAAATGCAGCATAAATCTAATGAATCAGATGATTCATTGACACATAATCATCCTCGTTAAATATTCAAGATGAACTTATCCTGATTCTTATAAAACATCCAGATACCGATTATTAATGTAACAACGCTAAAGCCTAACGAATATAGTAAGGCGAAAGTATCCAAACCGGTACCGTAAATAACGGTATTTCTAAAGTTAAGGATACAACTATATAATGGATTGTAATTAAGGATCCAATCATATTTGTCACCAACCAGGGTGGCAGGGTAAAATATTGCGGAACAATACATAATCATCATAAGTATTACTCCCCACAGATATTCCATATCGCGGAAAAACACTGCCATAGTAGCTAAAATAAGACCTAACCCTAAAACCATCACAAATAAAATTGCCAACGGAACTATGGCTCCCAGAAGATGGATGGTTGGTTCAATTCTAAAATAAGCCGCTACTCCAACTAATACTAATAAAGATATCACAAACGTTATAAACTGGGATATAATCGATGCCAAAGGATAGATATATTTGGGCACATATACCTTCTTAATCATCTGGCTGTTTGTACGGATGGATTTCATCGCTGCCTTGGTAGCGTTGGAAAAATAAGAATATAACAGTCTGCCTGCTAGAATATAGACCGGAAAGACTTTATCATTATTTCCCTTTAATTGTGAAAAAACAAAAAATAACACTATCATGGTCAGCAAAGGTTCTATTAATGTCCATAGAATCCCCAGATAAGACCTTCTGTATTTTAATTTAATCTCTTTGATCACAAGCTCGGATAATAAAAATCTATACTTATTAAAGTTTTTAATTGCCTGCTTCATTCAAATCCCTTTCTAGTTTGAAGACAGCTTCCGCAACCTTCTGGGAGGCATGTCCATCTTCCCAGGAACAGAATTTATCATAGAACGCAACATATTTCTCATGATATTTCTCAGTGATTTTATCAATCTCACTGATTGCCTGAACGATTTCATCCGTTGTAAATAACAGCGGTCCGGGAAGCTCTTCTTCAATATCAATATAAAAGCCACGTAAAACGTCACGATATTTCTCCAGGTCATAGGTGAAGAAAAGCATCGGCCGTTTTAAATTAGCATAGTCAAAGAACACAGAGGAATAGTCTGTGATCAAAATATCGGAAATCAGGTACAATTCCGAGATGTCATCATATTTGCTCATATTATAAGCAAAACCTTCTAAACCTGTAACATCAAGGGAATCGGCAATAAAGTAGTGGGTACGCAAAAGTATTACGTACTCATTGCCTAATCTTTCTTTTAACAATCTTAAATCAAGCTTCAGAGAGAATTTATATCTGCCTTTGGTGTAGAATTCGTCATCTCTCCAGGTCGGTGCATAGAGAATCGTCTTCTTATCCTTCGGAATACCCAGCTTTGCCTTTACCTGTGCTGCTATTGCTTCCTTATTATCATAGTGCAGGATATCATTTCTCGGATAACCGGTCTCCAGCATAGTCTTTTTGTACATAAAACATCTACGGAAAATATCACTGGAATATTGGTTGGCAGCGATCAGATAATCCCATGCTCTAGATTGCTTGTAGGTCTGGTTCTTATATCTCGGAGTAGCAGAATTAATATCCTCCAGGTCAAAAACCAACTTCTTAAGAGGAGTACCATGCCAGGTCTGTAAAAATACATTACCTTTTCTCTTCTTAACCCATTCCGGCTGTCTTCCGTTGAAAATATAGTACTTGCTCCGCGCTATATAATAAGCATAGCGGAAACTGAAGCGTTTTACCTTGGTGTGGCGGTACGGAATATTCGTATTCTTTTTATCAATTACCCAGATAAAACGGTATTTACCGGGATAATTCTTAGAAAGATATTCATAAACATATTTCGGGCTATCGGAATAGCTCTTACCAAAGAAGCTTTCTAAGAATACCCAGTTACTTTTCACTGGTTTTCTCAAGAAGAATCTCTCATATAAGTATTTTGAAAAGGTTCTGCTATTCTTCGTAATCCGCTTGAATTTCTTCCATTTTACATGCCTGTCCACAATAACTTCTGCTCGTTTGATATTACCGTCATAAAAAGCTTTCAACAATCTGCGGCTATAGCCTTTATTTGTCTTTAACAGCTCTTTTTCCATTCCGATGATGATCTGATGCATGGTTTTAAACTTCTTTAACCGTTCTGGATCATCATGGTTTTCTCTGAGTTTTGGAGCATAAAAACGGATACAGTAGTTGATAATTTTCTTATCAAGCCGTGTTCTGAGATCACTATCCGGTTGGATTAGGCTAATGGCATACTCATAGGTTTCCGTATACTCCCGGAAGCTCTTGCTTCCTTTAATCTGACTTAGGGAAGGAAGATTGATTGCATCATTATGGTTTCTCTTCATATAAGCGGCCTGCGGAACATACTCATAGTTTTTTGCATGCTCAAGTACCTGAAAAAGGAACGGATAATCAGAGAGAAATCTAATCTTTTCATTAAAGCAAATGCTATTCTCCTTGATTAACGAACTCTTAATCAGCTGATTTAATACCGAGATATTTCTAACACCCTTCTTACTTGAAACCAATTGCCAGTAAGCAGCGCGCTGTTTTGTTATCTCATTCGGTACACCATCTTTATTCTCGCTCTCCTCCACCACGGCAGAGTCTTCGTTTAACAGTTGATCCTCATTCAAGGAGCTTTTACTTTCCGATTCTCCGCCATTCTCCAGATTCAGCTCTGCTGAATCCATAGAATTGCTTTCTTCATCCTCTTCTTCGTCCTCATTCGATGCATCATCCGTATTAAAGTTTGCCATAAAAATGCTTCGTTTAAACCAAGTCCATATTTTCTTACCATATATAAAGTCAGCATTGGTTTCCTTTGCTTTTGCAACAAGTAAGTCCAATGCATTATTACTGATATAATCGTCGCTGTCCATGAAATAAATATATTCGCCTAAGGCAACCGTCAATCCATAATTTCTAGCAGCTGCAACGCCTTTCTTCTCCTCCAGATGGAATACCTTTATCAGTAGTTTATCCTGATAAGAATCAAGTAAGGGGTTGATGTCCTCTGTTACACGATCACATATAAGAATAACTTCCATATCTTTAAAACTTTGTTCAGCGAGACTTTGTAAACAATCTTCAAGAAATGATATTCCCTTATAAAATGGAACGATAACACTTACTTTCATCAATATTCCTCCAAAATCTACAAATATATTTATAAACATAAGAAGTAAAAACTTTATATCAAAGGGATTATAGCATTCCCGCAGAAACAAGTCAACTAAAGCAAGCAGAAATCATGTGCATATTGTAGCATAAAGGCCATATTTCTCTATGCAACTGTACCAAAGCCAAATCCTTACTTTGGAAATTACTACTCGGCACACTTTCCTCCGCGTAGCTATAAAAACCATGAACGCTTTGAGGGTCAGCAGTCTGTTTCAATGTCAAAACATCAAGACTTACGATGAGCTGTTTCGTATTATATTATTGAGCACCGCTTCAGTAAGTTTAAGGCTAAGCGGCTGCCTGCACCTGAATGTCTACATGTGTTTTTGTTTTCAAGACATTTTTGGCGTCCTGTCCGCATCAGCTCTGACGAAGTTACCTTCGTCATTCTGATGCGGACAGAACACCAATGTCTTCCAAAATAAAACACAGTTTGCAGACACTCAGGTACAAACAGCCGCTTAGCCTGATTTACTCTGAGACGGTGCATAGTCATATAATAGTGTAACAGCGCGAGGTTTAGTCGCGCTGTTTTTGTATTGAAATATCTTGCAGATTCTTATGGACTTCATGGTTTTTGTAGCCTTTCGATGTTAACGTGCCGAGTAGTATCTATCGTTTATTAAAATCCTACGGATTTTAATTTGGTACTTGGACGTTATTTTAAGTCTAAGCGATTTAATGCGCTAAAGATTGCTCTGATGGAGGCCTTGGTGATGTTGGAGCTTACGCCAACTCCGAAGGTTGTTCTGCCGCTGGTCATATCTAACATCTGAATATATGCAGCTGCCTGTGCATTTGCACCGCCACCCAAAGCATGCTCGGAGTAGTCGAGAATCTTGATCTGGATACCAAGTTCTTTTTGCAAACCTCTCTGTACCGCATCAATAGGACCATTTCCACTAGCTTCAAAGGATTTTTGTTCACCATGATCGGTGTATTCTACTGTAACGAATGTTGATGTTTCATCACGTTCGGTTAAGTCTTCTATCCTACACTTCTTAAAGTGTAACGGTTCTTTTCTATCCAGATAGAGTGTCTTGAACTCACTCATGATCTGATCAGGTGCAACCTCACCCTGCTTCTCAGACATCTTCTGGATAACCTCTGCAAATTCCTTATGCATCGCCTTAGGAATCTTATAACCATAGTAGTTTTCCATAATAAATGCAACTCCACCCTTACCGGACTGGCTATTGATGCGAACAATCGGCTCGTACTGCCTTCCGATATCAGCAGGATCAATAGGAAGATAGGGAACAGCCCAGATGGTACTGTTACGTTCCTTCATCACCTTAATTCCCTTATTAATAGCATCCTGGTGCGATCCGGAGAATGCGGTAAATACAAGCTTTCCGGCATAAGGATGGCGCTCGTGTACCTTCATCTTACAAAGACGTTCATAAGATTCTATAATATCATTTACATTATCTAACTGTAAAACTGGATCAATTCCTTGGGAAAACATATTATATGCTAACGTTAAAATATCGACATTACCGGTTCTCTCACCATTACCGAATAAGGTTCCTTCCACTCTGTCTGCACCTGCAAGTATTGCAAGCTCCGCGATAGCAACACCGGTTCCACGGTCATTATGCGGATGCACACTTAATATGATGGTCTCCCGATTCTTAAAATGACGGTTCATCCATTCAATCTGGTCCGCATAAACATTCGGAGTATTCATTTCCACGGTTGCAGGCAAATTAAAGATGATCTTATCCTCTGTTGTAGGCTGCCATATCTCCTGAACTGCGTTACATACCTCAAGGGCAAAGTCTACCTCTGTTCCGCTAAAGCTTTCCGGAGAATATTCTAAGATAATCTTGCCGGGAAAATCTTTTGCATATTCTTTTACCAGCTTCGTACCTTCCACTGCAATCTGTTTGATCTCTTCCTTTGACATGTGGAACACAACATCTCTTTGTAAGGTAGAAGTAGAATTATAGATATGAACGATAGCCTTCTTCACACCTTCCAAAGCTTCAAAGGTTCTTTTTAACAGATGCTCTCTACACTGCACCAGTACTTGGACGGATACATCATCCGGTATTAACTTACGATCAACCAACTGCCTTAAAAAGTCAAATTCTATCTGCGATGCTGATGGAAAGCCCACTTCAATCTCTTTAAAACCAAGTTCTACCAACAGCCGGAAGAACTCAACCTTCTCCTCAACTATCATCGGTTCAATTAAGGCCTGGTTTCCATCTCTTAAGTCTACACTGCACCAGATAGGTGCTTTTTCAATCTGTTTTGTTGGCCATTGTCTGTCTGACATTTCCACGATCGGATTTCTTTGATATCTCTTAAAATTTAACATTCATAATCCCTCCTGATTCCTATGATATTTACCAACGATTTCTTACAAAAAACATCATATTAGTCACGGAGTCGGTAAATCACGCTGTAAATCTTGACGATAAATAACTTCGTATTGTCTACTCGAGTCCCAATTACATCACATCCTTCCTTTATAAATTTTATTACTTTATCACTTTATCGATTTAGCTTCACAGAGTGAATGGCTATGAAGCTTTATAAAATCAGCCTTAATACATGATGAAAACATAGATTGAGGCACTTATTTTTTGACTCCAATCATATTTTGGATCTCACTAATGGATTTCTCATAATGTAAATCAGGACTGAAAAGGCGCAAACTCCTCGCTTCTGCTCGTCAAACATGCTGCTTTTCAGTCCTAAACCTTATTCGAAAGCCATAAGTGAGATAGCCAAATTATGATAAGTCGTCATCATATAAATGCCTCAACCTATGTTTTCGATATAGTCTTTGCAAATTTAATAAAGCATCTAGTTATTGGTCTGCGAAGCTATAGTTTTATAGTCTACGAAATTATTATAAAAATTATTTCTTAAAAAATTATTCGGTCGGATGTTCTGACGATTTGTGTGAATTGTATGTATAATTATAAATATAAAATTATTGAACAAGTGGTACATGTGTATATATCACTTGACTTTTGGCTTATAAAAAGGTCACTACCAATGGTACAAGGTATATTTATACACCTTTCATTAATAGTGACCCCCATTATATCATTATGGTTTTTCTTTCGCAACTACTTTTTTATAAATTCATCACCTAATCCGCCCTGTATTATTTTGCTTAAAGTGGTAAGAGCCTCCGACTCATCCGGACCCTCACAAACAAGCTCAATTTCATCTCCATGCCTCACACAGGCAGATAACACTCCCAAAACACTTTTTGCATTCACTGATTTTTCGCCGATTTTTATCATTATCGTAGATTTGTAATCAATGGAATGGTTGCATAATACACTGATTGGTCTTAAATGTAATCCGGCCGGATTGTTAATTAACAACTTTTTACTAACCATAGGGCATCCTCCTATCCTTGTGTATATGACAGCCGTTATTGTTGCAGATATACTCTTACCATCGGTATATTTTCCAGTACAGAGTACCCTTCCAGCTCAACATGGATGGCTATATCATATGTACCACTTGAGCTATTCAATAAATCAATATAAGGTTTTAATTTATTCACTGTTAGCTCGTCAATTTCCTCCGTAGGACCAGCAATTTGCAGCATAATTGGACCAATTGACATATACATGAGCTCTAAGTTTGCCGGTTTATTTCTTACCTCAATATCAACCGGGTTTATCATAAATTCTTTCGTTTCCGCTCTTACGATTCCAATGTTGATTGTGACTGTCTGGTTATCCCCAACCAAGATAATACCTTCCGGTAACAGCTCCTGAAGATTAACTTCCTCCTCAATATTTTGGTACGCTCCCTCAATATTTTCCGGTACAATCAAGCTTTGAATCTCTTTTAAATCTCTAGCTTCTCCAGCCACCTCAATTGATTTTGGCTCATAATCCACAGATGTCTTAACATAACCATGGGATGGTTCACCTGTTGTTTCAATAAATAAATCTATCATTTTTGTTTCATACATTTCGACCTTGACAAGAACCCAATCATCGCTGAACTCTAGATTAGAAGGATCAATCTCATTGCCTTCTTCATCCAGAGCCTTCGGCTCTTCATTAGTTTCTAAGTCTCCTTGCATTCCGGTAACATCAACTTCTACAATAATCTGCGCTATACTCTCAATCTTACTCTTAGGTCCTGATACTTTGATAATTGTACTCGCAGCTTTTTTTGCAACATAATATCCTTCTGCCGGTTCACTGATTTGAACTACATTAACCTTAAAATCCTTTTCTCCCACTTCTTCCAGATTAACTTTCATCACTTGGTATAACCCATCGGTTATTGTAACATCGTCCTGGTACCTGGGGCATTTGATATCTATGGTAACTGCGTTTACATCAGAAAGCTTTTCAAAATCTACAGTCACCTGAAAGTCTGAAACCGTAAGGTCATCCGCAATGGATCTTCTGGCTGCAAAAGTAAAATCTATGGTAGCACCTTCTGTAATTTCATACACCTGATCAAGCGATTTAATCGCTTCTTCATTAAGTATTTTAACCGGAACATTACGAAAAGTGTCCGTAGTGATCGGATCATCCACATTAGTAATTACAAGCCACAAAAGGGCGGCAAGAATAATGGATAGGACTTTTAAACCGATATTTCTAGTCAACATCTCTTTCATTCTTAGTCCTTCCCTTCCATAGTTTTAATTTCTTGACTTCATTAGTTTTCTTCTGTGCGTCTGCTAATTTAGTTCTGAGATAATCTCCATCTACGTTACGGATTAGTTTTCCTCCTTTGGCAATGGATACCTTGCCAGTTTCCTCCGATACAATGATTGTCAAGCTATCTGATACCTCACTGATACCGATACCTGCCCGGTGCCTGGTACCCAGATCCTTACTCAACTGCATATTATCGGATAAGGGTAGATAGCAGGTTGCAGCTGCGATCCGGTTACCCCTAAGTATTACTGCTCCATCGTGCAGTGGTGTATTATGTTCAAATATATTGATCAGCAGCTCACTGCTGACTAAACTGTCAATAAAGATACCTGTACTTTCAAAATCATTCAATTGCACATCTTCTTCCAGTACAATTAATGCTCCTGTCTTTGATCTCGCCAATTCAAAGGTAGCTCGGACGATTTCGTTCAAGGTATGATCTGAAAATTTCTCGCTTTTCTCCTTCGAATCATCGAAGGTAATAATGGATTTTACGATATTTTTCTGACCCAGCTGCTCCAAGGCCTTTCTAAATTCAGGCTGGAAGATGATTACAATAGCTATAATACCTACATTAATTGTATTCTTGATAATCCATAGAACAACATTTAAATCAAAAACAACGGCTATGAGCCAAAAGCCCATAATAACTACCAGGCCCTTTACCAGTGCCCACGCTCTTGTGTTTTTGACCCATTTTACTACATGGTAGATTAAGAATGCTAAGATACAAATTTCGATGATATCCGATGGACGGATCTCCGGAAGAGATAACCACACCATATAATCACGGATTATGTTTTTGATAGACTCCATAAGTTTTCTCTCCTACCACTTTATTTGCACTATTCAAATTACTAGTCTTACTGCTTATCATCCTTTTCTTTCGTATCATTAAAATTCAAATATGCTTCATCATCATCGTAATCGTCATCAGAATCATCATTCTGTCTATTCAGCCCAGTTTTTGCGGCTCCCTGCGTAACATTCTTCACGTTAATATGCTTAACCTTCATCTGAGGCGTCGTAACAGTAATCTTAGGAACCGCCTTCACATAGTAATAATATACATCATCTTCAAACTGTACCAGCTCTACTCCGGAATAATCCAAAGTAAGCTTAAAGAAATGAATTGCATATACGATAGCTCCTGATGCAATGGTACCCAAAATCATGGCTAGTATTTGTTCTGATTTATCCAGGATCAAATCACTAATCAAAAAGCCAAGCACACTGGTTAATGCACCAGCTGCAATGGAAATCTCAAAGGCATAATCAAATTTCATTCTTCTTACGTAGTATACAACCATCAGAATCAAAGCAAAAATCACAATAGACATGATCATCTGCTTATTGCCGATCAAATTATCAATAATATAAATATAAATCTGAAAGATCTCTTCCACGGCATCTACAGAAGTATTCACCTGCATCGTAATTGCTGTCTTAATCACCTGGAATACAAAATATATAATTACTCCACAGGTGGTAGGAATGATAGCAATCGGTGCTGAAATAATACCGAGTAAAATCGGAATTACATAGGGAATCTTCAAGGAATACAGAATCGGAATAGCTAAGATCACATAGCCTAACCGGGGCGTAAATCTTGCAAATAAAAAATAAATAATCATCAATAGCAAAATGACGATAATTGAAATAATTGGCGATACTGAATAAATGTGCAGACCTGCTACAAGTGCTGCAAGAAGCACCATTACTGCGGAAGGTGTAAAGGCACTGAGCAATGAAAGCGCAAGAACAATCGGCAGTGATTTCAATCGCACATCATACCCTATCTCATTATTAATAGCCACAAAGGAAACTAATGCAAAGATAAACTTAACTACAGGGTTAATATAAATATCATATCGCTGGTAAAAATTTTTAACTTGCTCTCTAAATACTAGCAATGGCATCATAAAGTAATCCTCCTAAATTTAAGACTCCGGTGTTTCATCATGATAAAACTTGTTCAACCGTTTCAACAATTTAAAATACCGGCTCAATTTCTTACGGGACTGGTCATATTTTAAGGAAAATCCGATGATTGATGCCAGACCATAAATTGCAATTACCATAACATAAAACCCAAGAATATAAGTACCGATGGTCTTATAGTCAAGAGTTATCGCATTCTTGATAATATATTCTGACTTATACATGAAGATTAATACCAGAATTAATACGTAACCGATTGTTGCACAGATAATAGATTTCAGAACCTGGTATCTCACATAATCTGTTTTAAAATATTTGCTTAAACGGATGTCCTCTTTGCCTTCCTTACTCTCATAGACGGCCAACTTTGTCATCAGTCTGATCTTGTTGTTGTTTAACATAAACTCCTCCATATTACGGATATCAATAACATTCAAAAATTCTATTTGTAATTGCGAAACTCTAGAACGAAATGAACTGTAGGAATAGCAAATACTGTATCAGTAAAACTAAATCGTTTTGCAATTAGCTAAAAAGGTATATAGAGAGTATATCATAACCCGGACTGAATATCGAGATTTTTTTTCTGATTAACCTAATTTTAGAAAAACCCCTGCCAGGAATATACCAGTGTAAGGTATATTGCAATGACAGGGGGTTGTGTATTTATTATTCTTTGATCTTCATAGTCGGGAACTTTACGCAGGAATCCGAGGTATCCCCCGTCAGGCTCCGTGGAGCTTAGAAATCTTTAATTAGTAATTTCTCTGATATTCGCTCAAAATTTCTAATATAATTTCCCTAATCTCTCCCGTATAAAAATCTCTTTCTTCACCAAGATAAAGAACTGGTTCTTTATCAAGTGAAGCCAATTTCATACGAAGTGCCTGATTCTCCACTGTCGTTGAACCTGTCTATTCAGTTCTTCATTATTAGATTCAGTTTTTTCCGGCATCTGAAAAAGCTCCCGGAAAACTTCCGGTTTATAGCTGACGATTACAGTGCCTATCCACTTGATGACATTGAGTTTTGCTTTTAAGCTGCTCGCCTTCGCATCGAAGCCTGCATGCACGATACCACTGTTTGCTTTCGAGGTGCCTTCCCCAATATCACTGCACCGTTCTACGACTGCATTTTCATCCGGTATCCGGATAATTCTTTTGCAACTGCACAGCCAATCACTCCTGCTCCGATAATCACAACGTAATACATATGGGTCATCCTTTCAATTTCTCTATTAGAAATGGACATAAAAAAACAAGCAAACAAAATCACCGCAGTGATCTGTATTTGCTTGACTCCAATTCTCATGCAATCATTATTAAGTTAATTCTATTTTATCACGATTACAGCAAATTACATGTAGAATTTACATGAAACATACTTCCGGATTCGTTGTGGATATGGATACGGCCCCGGCGGTCAGCGAATTACCTCATCTTTTCAAAGCCATTTTATTGAAAACTTCCAACAATGCAAAATAACTGTCGTCAAAAAGTTCCTTCACCGGCTTATAAGCTGCTACTGCTTCAGGATTAGGCCTTTGTTCAGATCTTATCTCAAGGAATCGGTCAATTACGTTAAAATCTTTAAATAATCCTACACCGACACCACCGGTAACTGCAGCTCCCATCGAACCGGCTTCTTCCAGTAACGTAGGAACAACAATCTTAGCATTATAGATATCAGCCATAATCTGTCTCCAGATCTGTCCCTTCGCTCCACCACCGATAACAAGGATTTCTTCAATGGGAACTTGCTTGCGAAGTATATCAAGAATAACGGATAAGTTCATGGTGACACCTTCTAAAACACTTCTTAACATATCACCTAGCTGATTTTCGGATTTCAATCCCAGAAATGCGCCTCTCGCATCCGGGTTCCATCTTGGTGCTCTTTCTCCCAACAGATAAGGTAGAAATATTACTCCATTGGCTCCGACCGGACTCTTTTCAATTAGAGCATTCATATAATCATAAGGTGACACACCCTTTTGCTTTGCATCATAGATTTCTTTTTGACACAAGGAATTTTTAACCCAATTATAAGCACCTCCTGCACTTTGCATAGTTCCATTGGGTGCATATAATCCCGGGATAATGTGTGCCCAAGTGACAGTGCGCATATCGTCGTCAAAAATAGGTTTTTCCGATGTCGTCGTAATCCAAGCCGAGGTTCCGACACAACAATAGGTTTTGCCCGGACTTATGGAACCGGCACCTACATTCGCCGTTACCCCGTCACCACCGCCAAGAACAACCGGTGTTCCTTCCGCAAGTCCGGTAGCTTCTGCTGCTTCTTTAGTGACTCCACCGGCAACAAAGGTAGATGGTTTCAATTCCGGCAGCTTATCATAGTCAATGTCGGCATACTCGATGATTTGATCGGACCATTTTAGATTTACCAGATCAAAGCATCCATTGCTGTTACCATCGGAATATTCTGTATAGAACTTTCCGGTCAGACGGAATACGATAAAGTCCTTTGCGTTTAAGGTTTTATAGGTTTGCTCATAGATTTCCGGCTCATTGTCACGGACCCACATGAGCTTTTGTATACCATAGGATGCTGTGTTACGATGTCCCACAATATGATAAAAGTCTTTCTGAGTAATACGTTCTTCGATTTGAGCCGCCTGCTTCTGCGCCCGTTGATCTGCCCAGATGATTGATTTCCTTAGGGGTTTTCCCTTTCTGTCAACGCATAGGCACCCCATCATTTGTCCGCTAAAGCTTACTACCGCAATATTGGAAGGATCTATGTCTAAGGTTGATATTAATGTTTTGGTAGAAATACATACCGCATTCCACCAATCCTCTGCATCCTGTTCTACCCAAGTACTATTAAAGTAATTCGTGTCATAGGACGCTACATAGCTTCCAACTAATGTTCCATTCTCAGAAAATAACGTAGCTTTATTTCCTGACGTTCCTAAATCATGTGCTAATATATACTTTGCCAATAAAGAATACCTCCTAAGTTGATTTGTAATAACTAGTCGGCCATCCTATACAGCAATTATTTCAAAAAGCTTTTACTATAGGATTCGCTTCCTGTTATTACCACTTCAAAACTGTTTCTATCCCCTCTATATCTGGCAATCGAATACTCAATCGGTTCATCAAATACTGTATAACCGGTTGAAATAAATTGCTGAATGGCATTACCTCTCTTAACGTTAAGATTCTTCATATCGTAAGTGTTCGCATCAACTGCTTCAATAATACGCCTAATCTTATAAATCTGAGTATCCTCTTGTTTTGCCAAAATCGGATACAGAGATTCCTTTGCCAAATCATGATCCAGAACAAAATTACACTTTTTATGAGGCAGAAACGTCTTTACAACAACGATTGGTTCATCGTCTGCATATCTGATACGATGGATATATATGACTTTATCTTTCGGTTGAAGTTTTAGCACTTCAGCCACGTGTTCCGGAGTAGAAATTACCTTCATTTCGATTAATTGTGTACTGGGAATACGTCCGGACTTTATGATTTGATCATTAAAAGATCCTAAGGCCTGTACAAAGCTTTGGTTAATTTTCGGCTTTGCGACAAAAGTCCCTTTGCTCTTAATACGATAAAGCCATCCTTCTTGTACCAGCTCCGTAATTGCTTGACGCACCGTCGTGCGGCTTATTTCAAACATTTCACTTAATTCATTTTCCGTAGGAATTAAATCATCACATTTATAACTGCCATTCCTGATTTCATCTAAAATCAACTCCTTCAGCTGAAAATACAAAGGAATTGGTACCGACTTTTTAAGTTGTCCGTTCTGCAACATATGCTAACCCCCCTAATATATTTAAATCTTATTTTATACTATTATTGGTACATAGTAACATAGTGTTAATAAAATATCAAGATAGCACAAGGGTTTGTCTTATCATAAGCTGCTGCTTGAGGCAGTTTCATTATGAAATCCATTTTATCTATGCTGTTTTCACTACGATGGAGATATTCTCTTTTACAAACGTACCGTTTTCGGTTTCCCGGAAGCCTCTGCGGGTTAATTGAGAGCTAATCTTCGGCATACTGATTGTTGTAACACTTCCTCCATTTTCAATCAATGTACTTAGGGATACAGAATTCTGAGCCTTATCCTTTAGTCCTAATAATATATCTACCGATTTACTGCAGGCATCTGTAATTGCATCAAATCTTTCGGCATTAATATCCTCACGGCTACATAACCATGCACCACCAACCGCGAAGATAACAGGGTGAATAAAGTCGGCCAGATTGCTTACATCCACACCACCGGTCGGGATGAATTTCAAACCTGCAAAAGGGCCGGATAATGCTTTGATTGCTTTCATACCACCATAAATGTTGGCAGGGAAGAACTTCAATACGTTAAGTCCTTTTTTCATTGCTGCGGTTATTTCCGTCGGTGTTACGCAACCGGGACAGATTACAATATCCTGTTGAATACAGAAGTCCACGATTTCCGGATCAAATCCTGGAGACACGATAAATTTAGCTCCATTTTTAATTGCGTTTTTACATTGCTCCAAAGTGAGAACGGTTCCTGCACCAACAAGCATCTCCGGACAAGCTTCCGACACCAGTCGGATTGACTCCATTCCGGCAGCAGTACGCATGGTTATTTCCATAACATCTACGCCGCCCTTTAATAAAGCATTTGCAGTCTCAATTGCTTTCGAGGCATCATCAATTACTACAACCGGAACTAAACCGGTATTACTGATTCTTTCCTTTGTTTGATTCATTTTCTTTTCCTCCTGACATGGGAGCTACGAATATTAGCACCCTGTTATTCATTCCATTTCGGATTATCTATAATCACCGGTTTACCATCATTTCCTTCTACAATTAACTTCCGATATCCCTTCTGCTCAATCGTACCATAATCATGACCCGCATCCGCACGGAAGGTAAAGAAGGTAACCAAAGGTGTGCATCCGGTATTAATGCTTCTATGCGCCCATCTTGGAGGTACATAAACTGCTTTGCCCTGACTTAACGGCTCAGCTTTCCACTCACCCTCCGGTGTTTCCAACAGCATGAAGCCCTCACCGCTTAACGTATAGTAAACTTCTGCTGTATTCAGAACTTCATGAAAATGGCCTTTCGTCATGTAATATTCCTTGCCAACCTTACCAGGGTAAGTAATGGAAGTTCCAAACAACAAATCACTCTCGTAATTTGGAATTTTTAATTCGTAAAATTCATAAACTAGCGGATCCTCTTTTTCCATTACTTTATCGAAGGCAGCATCATCATAATACATTCCCTTCATCTTGGATAAGGGGCGTTTGGTGGATGTGGTATCCTGTGACAATCCTGATACTACATCAAAGCCTATCACAAAGGGATTGATTGGCATATATTCGTTACTTGGTTTGTTATCACTCATTAATCTTCTCCTATCTCATCTCTCTTGCGATCTTTTCACATGCATCAAACACAGGTCCTGTAATATCAATATGGAATACTTCTGCGATTACCTGTGTCCAACCATGAATAAAGTAGGTCCAACCATCTTCAATAAACAGGTTCTTCTCTTCTGCCTGGGCTTGGGCTTGTTTCATAAAAGTAAGATCTCCACGGTAATTCAATTCCCAAACTAAACTATCCTTAGGATATTCACAATGATCGGTAAGCGGAGAGCCCGGTCTGTCTTTCCCTAAGCCGGTAGCATTGATAATTAAGGAGTTTGGTTTCATCATAGCAAGAACCCGGTCATTATCTAGGGTATCCGGTGTAAGATAGAATTCGGCCGGTACATTCGGATTAATCTCCTTTATCAAACGTTCAATCTCTTCGAGTCTTGGTGTAGAACGGTTTGCGATAACAACCTTGGAAGGAATATTGGCACCATTCTCAGGTTTTAAAAGATGAGAACAAATCGCAATCGCACTGCCACCTGCCCCTATGATTAACAATTCTCCGCCTTTTTCATCCCAATAATTATCAAGAACAAAGGAATCCAGAGTTTTTCCGCTAGAGATGGGATCCTTGGCATATCCCTCCAAGCGTCCGTCTTTTTTGGAGATTGAGGAAAGCTCTCCAAACATGGTTGCATAAGGATCTAAATATTCGAACATGTCCTTTGCTGCATTGAATAAGTCAATCTTATGTGTTGTTACTAATGCACCCATGGATAAAGGGTCATTCTTAATGAAATCAACGACCTTTCTGTACTCCTCGTCAGGTGCATGGATTTCAAGATCTATTCCTTTAATCACGGTATCCTCAAGACCCAAAGCTTCCTTAGCCCATCTGGGATAAACTTTCATAATCGAAGATTGCCCTGTAGTTACTCCTATAAAATATAATGTTTTTTCCGTTGCCGGTTCTGGTAATCTCATCTTTTACACTCCTTATTATTTTATAATTCCATGCAGATTGCCTGCATTGGATTGATCACTGTAAATCGGTAAAACAGTCCATCATCAATTCCGTAGCTTCTTAATGTACTACGAAATGTATCTAGAATGAAATCCAATCCTATGGAACCACCATAGCTTTTCATTCGTTCATTGGTAGTATCCAAACCGATCACTATTTTATCCGAATAGCCTTTCTCACACAGCAAAGCAATCAGTCTTACCTCATCTTCATCACTGTGATATTTCAATCTTCCTATCGTATCGAACTGCAGATATACCCCGCTTTTCGCTACCTGAAGCTGATAATCCTTTATTTCATCGTTGATTACCCTATCCAAATGACTCAAAATTATTCTATTTGGTGATATCCCTTGAGCGGTTAATACCTCAAGTTGGCTCTCTGCTCCTCTACCCATCTCCAAGTGTGTCATGATCGGGGCGTTAACTGCCTTTGCCGCCTTTCCGGCTGCTGTAAACAGCTTTCGATAAATTGGAAGATTTCCCTCTGAGCTTCTTATGTCTCTTCCGTCGGAAGCACATTTGATGATACCCGCTTTCGCACCACCCATTATTTGTGGAACCTCACTGCCATTCACTCTGTCGATATACATACCCTTGGTAAGTTCATCGATAAATAAATCAGCCAATTGGTTTTCGTCAAGTCTATACACAAAATGGTCCTCTGCATAAAAGTCAAGTTTATGAAAACCGGTGGAGGCAATTATGTTTACCCCGGATTTCTCGGAAGCAATCAATAATTCCTTTGCCATCCGTCCGCAGCCCACAGGCTGCGCATCAACGACAGCTCTACCACCTTTTCTAAAATAACGAGTTAGCTCTTCTGTTGTTTTATCAACATCCTCCAGGATTAGAGATGGCACCTTTTCTCCAGATATGCCTCTTGCTATAAATAAATGCTCATGGCATTGACAATAACCCAGATCCTCCGGTTTGAGATCACCTTGAACTGTTCGTATCATTTTATTCCGCATTCTAATTTCTCCTTAGTCATACATCCCTTTTTCGATAAGAAATAGTTTTGTACTAACATCATAATATCTGCATTAATATCCAGTTTGAATTCAACTCTCCGTATTCTGAAAACTGGTATTGCAGAGTCAAAACAATCTATTGATTTACAATAAATTTACATGGATTACCCGACAGTACATCAATCAGATTCTGGACAGCTGCATTTGCCATATGATCGGTTGCTTCGTGAGTATGAGCTCCTGTATGAGGTGTAACTACCACATTACTCAATTCAAATAAAGGTGATGCTGTAGGTGGCTCTATTTCAAAAGCGTCTAAGCCAAGACCGCCAAGTTCATTCTTTTTCAATAATTCATAGGCTTCTGTCTCATCAATGATGCCACCGCGGGAGGTATTAATTATGATTGCAGTTTTCTTCATTGCCGCCATAACTTTTCCATTAATTAAATGCTTGGTTTCATTGGTTAACGGTAAATGAAGACTAATAACATCTGCATTTTTTACCACTTCATCAAAGCTTGCTATCTGAATGTTATTTTCTTTCGCATACTCTTCATTGATATATGGATCATACGCCATTACACTCATTCCAAAGCCTTGTGCATATCGTGCCACATTCTTTCCGATTGCCCCCAACCCCATAATTCCCATTACTTTTCCGCCAAGTTCTATACCGGTCTGACGAACCCATTCACCCTCACGAGTTTTACAGTCCAAATAGGAAATCTTTCTAGCTACGGATAATGCCAATCCAATAGCGAGTTCAGCCACTGCAACTGCATTTACGCCCGGTGTATTGGTAACAACAATAGCTTTTTCCTTTGCTGCAGACAGATCAACACGATCTACTCCTGCTCCATAACGAGAGATTACCTTTAATCTATCACCGCAAGCATGAATCACATTCGCTGTTACATAATCAAGTCCTGCCAAATAACCATCACAATCCTTTAAAAGAGGTATTAATTCCTCTTCCGTTAACGGTCTACCCATAGGATTAAAGACCAAATCATTCGAAAAATTCTTTAAAGCATCAAGTGCTGCACTCTGTTTACCTTCCTGAAGCGATGTAGGTGTTACTAAAATTCTCATAAAATCACCCTTTCTATCATTATGAATGTTACTATGTAGTAACATAATATCATAGGTACTTTTATGTGTCAATCATTGATCTGTGAAAGAATTAGTTTCTTGTACAAAGAAATGGGCTGCTGCAAAATTGTTAAGCCGGGATATAATACCCCATCCGCTTAGTTTTGCAACAGCCCCATATGATGTAATTATTTGCTGGTTAAGTTAACAACCAAACTCCAATTTGTTCTATTGATAGGAGATAATTGCTTTCTTTGAAATTTTATGGTTCGCAAACTTATCAAAAGCTTCTAAAACCTGATCAAAGGTAAAGTAATCTGAGATATAATCCTTCAAACTAATCTTACCTGTTCTGATCCAAGCCAGAACTTGCTCGTAAGCCAAGCTTTCCTCCAACTTGGAAGGCATCTGCTGGAAGTTAAGCTTCCAATTATATGGTGCTTTGCTCCAGTCTATTTCCATCTTGCTATCTGCAGGCACCCCGTAGCATAAGATTTCACCACGATCGACAATCAATTCCATTGCTTGATTAATAGCTTCAGGAGAACCTACAGCATCCAATACAAACTTGACTCCATCCGGACAAATCTTTCTTACTTCTGTAACCACATCAACTTCTCTGCTGTTGATTGCATGAGTAGCTCCGTGTGCAAGAACATTTTTCACCTTTTCTTCACTTCTTGCTATTGCAATAATCGGTTTTACACCTAATAAGCTCATGAATTTGATAAATGTTAAGGCAACAGGTCCACTGCCGTATACAACTACACTATCATTCTCTTTGATCCCAAAATATTTTATATTACTTAGAACTTCACGAAGAGTAATCAGCATCGCCGCATCAACCGGGTCAATATCCTCCGGTACTACTTGCTGTGCATAGGTAAACTCAGGAGCTTCGCCCTCAGGCCATGCATCTTTATCATTTACGATACCATATTCGCAAAAAGCACCCCATCCGGAACCCAATGCTCCAAATCGCTCCGTATCAGGATCAACAAACGGAAGCAGAACTACATCTCCAACCTTGTATCCTTTTACTTCTGAACCCACTTCAACTACTCTGCCGACACCTTCATGACCGAGCATAATCGGGTATGAATCCTTGGGAAAACCTTTAAATCCTTGATAAATTAGCTTCGAGTCAGTTCCACAAACACCGCAGCTTATCATTTTAACCAGTGCTTGTTTTGAATTATATTGGGGAATCGGTATTTCCTTAACTGCTAAAGAGCCATCCTTTTCTACGACTAATGTTCTCAAATTACTTCCTCCATTCAAAATAATTTATCTTTGTAATAACATTACTATGTTATTACTAACTATACATAGTACTATACTATAAGATTGCACAATGTCAAGTTTCTTATGTGACATTTCAGCGCAAAAAAACTTAAGTTGGGCGGATTTTCTTCTTCAATCCTAAAAAACGTTTTGTTCTGTTCTTCTAATTAATTCATCTTGAGCTTTTTTACCCATTTCAACAAAGAATGCACTATAGCCGGTTACTCTTACACAAAGATTTCTATATTTATGTGGTTCTTTTTGTGCTGCACGTAAAGTAGCGACATCAACTACATTTACCTGAATCTGAAGTCCACCGCGTTCCATATAGGTTTTAAACAATGCAGTAAGTACGCTCAGACCTTCTTCACCGGCAACTGCGCTCGGATGAAGCCTCAGGTTGAGCGGGCCTCCTGTTATACGATCAAATCCGATCTTTGAGACTGAATTCAACATAGCTGTTAAACCGGATAAATCCACACCCTCCGTTGGTGATTGATTCTCACTTAAGGGTTCCTGTTTTCTTCTACCGTCAGGAGTTGCACCTACATACAATCCCATGGTAGTGAAGTCACGGTCGGAGGACAGGGTCGGCCACATTTGATACAAATATTGCTCTCCATTATACTTCTCAAAAGCTTCTACAAAGATATCCGTAACAACCGGAGCATATTTATCAACTTCGTCACGGTCATTACCGAATTTTGCGAATTTTTTCTTCAATATTTCAGACAGAACTTCATTTCCTTCATAGTCCTTGGCTAAAAGCTCCCCCAATTCCTTTAACGTCATCTTTTTATCGAGAAATACCAGCTTCTCAATTGCATACAGTGAGTCAATCACCGTTGCAATTCCGGTACCCTGTGCAACAATCTTATGATATTTTGTTCCACCTTCCGTCCAGGTACAGGCATTCTCAACCGTACCCTTTAAGAAGAGGTCTTCAATCTTCATTCGTCCCTTATTATGGACTAATTCTACTTCCATATCCATCTCAAAGCCCTTGCGGAACTCGGAAACCAGATATTCCGTCTGCTTTCTGTAAAGCTCTAGAAAATCCTCCATGGATTTCACTTCATCCAAATCACCGGTATCAATTCCATAATACGGTCCGGTCATCAGACCTGTCATACGATCATCAATTCCAAACTGACAGGATTTTTTCTCATCCAGTGAATTGAGTGGCTGCATCGGGTAATCACCACGGTTCAATGCAAGCTCTAACGGTCTTGCCATATTAAACCAGACCTGACGGAGTCCGCCTTCATATCCTCCAATATTCGGATCGTTACAGCCAAAGAATCCGTAATCAAATAATTCAGGCTCTTCTACACCAAAACGTCTTAATGCCGGGATCATCGTTTCATCATTATAAATGACAATAGTAGCATTTGATCGCATCGCCTGACATACATTACGCCAGAAGGTGCCATCAATTCCCTTGTGATAACGTACAACAATAAAGGGATTGCGGAGTCTAAGATCCTCAGCTGCTTCTACCATTAAGAAGGATAATTCATTCACTCCGGAGGTACCATCCTTATTGATACCGGCTAAGGTCAGATAATTCGGATCGTCATAGGCAACTTCCAAGGTATATTTCGTAGTCTCAATTTCTTGGGACATATGATCGGTTTGAACCATAATTTCATTGTTTTTATAATAAAACTCTTGGATTAACTCTAGCGCTGTTTCCTTATTTAAGATGCCTGCTTTTACATCCGCTTCATAATACGGATTCAAATATTTATCCATTCTGCTAAAGTTGAGTACTCCGCAGCCGCCCACCTTCTGAAGAACCAAAGTCACTAACCAGATTAGCTGTAAGCACTGATAAAAAGTTTCCGGTGGATTTTTTGCAATGTGATGAAGTTCTTTTGCTAATTTGGTATTTCCCTTTTCTTCTGCCTTTATCGCATAACGTTCGATATAATGAATAATTGCATCAAAAGCTATCACAACACCGGATAAGAAGTTTTTACTGTCCTCATCTCCCTCTTGGCGATATACCTTTTCTGCATTTTCTTTCATCTTAAGGAGACCCTCACTCAGAAGCCCTTCCCAATCCATCGCTAAATGTCCAAAAGATACAAACCAGTAGGGTCTGCATTTTAACCAACCCTCCGAATAATAAAATAACGCTTTTTTATGACGTTCTTCCGTGGACATATCCCACCACTTTTTATAAACAAGTCGAATATAATCCTCTTCCTCCTGTGATGGAATTCTTGTAAGTACCGAACCTACGATCTTGTCTTCCTCATCGATAACAACCGTGATTTCCTCCAAAACATGCTTTAAGGTATGTCCATATCGGATCGCATCCGGCTCATCTTTAAATAAGAGTTCACTCTCCAGAATTTTATATATTCTTTCCATAAAGGTAGCCTTGTAATCTCTGCCAAATAAATCTTCTACTCTGTTTTTTAAACTATGAGATAACATCACAATTCACTCCTTTTCTCCGCCAAAGAAGGTGCTCCTTCTTCTTTACAATGCCTGCTTGCAGGCATTCTAGTAACAAGCGCATCGTATTGCCAAGTATGTTTGGCTAATAATGTACTTAGCCCTCGTATCAATTGGTGGCTGTTGCATCAACTTATCTTTTAACGTTACAGTCAAACTCTTTTGCCAATTGTTCAATTAAATCCTTACCAGGTGTAGGAAATTCCTTTTGCTCCATACCGATACTTTTTGATTTTTCTAAGCCAAGACTGTGGTAAGGTAATAGTTTTACTTCCGTAATATTATCATAACCTCGTATGAATTCTGCTGTCGATCTGGCATTTTCAACGGTATCGTTTACTCCTCCGACTACCGGTACACGAATATTCACTTGAATACCTGTCTCAAAAAGTTTCTTTGCATTCTCAAGGATCGTTTTGTTACCATGGCCGGTATACTTTCTGTGAAGCTCCGAATCCATAACTTTTAAATCCAATAATACCAAATCCAAAAAAGGAAGTACTTTTTGAAAATTACCCCAAGGAACATAAGCTGCTGTATCCAGAGTTGTGTGTAGTCCGTTTTCTTTTGCCAGCATAAGGATTTCAGCAGCGAAATCAGATTGCAATAAGGGTTCTCCACCGGATAAGGTTATCCCACCACCGGAATTCACATAATACTCTCTATCCTTTAGAACTTCTTTGATGACCTCCTCTGCAGACATCTCCCTGCCGGCAATTTTTCTAGCATCATTAATACATCCTGTATCCTTTTCTTTAAAATATTGCTCCTGTGGTCTGGGATCAATTGATTCCGGATTATGACACCAAGCGCAATTAAGGGTACAGCCTTTCAAAAAAACCGTGGTTCGAATTCCGGGTCCATCATGAACACTAAAACGTTGTATATGAAATACAATTCCCATTAAGCCGACTTCCTTATAATTTTAATTTTTCTCACATGAAATACTTCAGACTGAATACCAATGGATACAAGAATTAGGATACCCATAATGATATTCTGCCACCAAGAGCTAATGTTTCCAACATAATTAAATATGGTACTTAATATTGTAACGATTAAAACTCCATAAAAGGCACCGCTGAATTTACCAATTCCACCGCTCAGCAAAATTCCACCCAAAGCACAGGATGCAATGGCATTTACTTCCCAGGAAGTGCCTGCAACCGCTTGTGCCGCATAGAGTCTTGATGCAAGTACGATGCCTGCAATTCCTGACAACAAGCCTGTCATCGTGAAGGCCATCAGCTTAATTCTGCTTACTTTAAGTCCCATCATCTTGGCTGCTTCTTCATTACCACCAACCGCATATAAGGCCATACCAAACTTGGTATACTTTGAGATATACATGCAGAGCAATGTTAGTCCAACAAAAATATAAACTGAACTTTTGATACCAAAGATATTTGTATTCGAAATTGCTAATAAAACCTCGTTTGTCACGGTAACTGCTTTTTTATTGGTAATGAGATAAACGACCCCTCGAAGTCCCAGCAAGGTTGCTAAGGTAGCAACCCAGGGGGAGATCCTTAATTTCGCTACCAAGATACCATTCATTAATCCACAAGCCATACCGGTTGCTAAACCTGCAAGGATTCCAAGGACCGGATTCGTATTACCTACCATAGCAGCAATCGCACCGGATAACGCCAATACAGAACCAACAGAAAGATCGATACTACCGATTAAAATTACGAACGCCATTCCTAATGCAAGTATACCACCATCGGTACTTGCTTTTCTAGCAAGATTCTGCAGCGAAACAAAAGATAAAAAGTTTTTATCCTGGAATAGAATACTTGCCAAAATAAATAACAGTAAGAACGCCGCTATTGATGTTTTTGAACTGATTTTATTGAATGGATTTTTAAATTTTTTCATGTTGTCCTCCCTTTACGATGTCTTTTCGCGCTGAGCATACACCGCAAAAATAATGATAATAGCCTTTAGAATCTGAGCATATTCAAAAGGTATATTATTCATATTAACAGAAATAGTAATCAGCTGCATAATAAGGGCACCTACAACCGTACCAAACACTTTTGCTCGTCCACCGGACATACTGCTTCCACCTACTGCTACTGCTGCAATTGCGTCCAATTCTGCCAGAAGACCAATGCTATTACCGTCTGCAGCTCCTAGCTTTGCAGTTACAAGAATACCTGCGACACCTGCAAAAACAGCACTGAACACATATACAGATATAATTGTTTTAACAGTATTCACACCTGACAAAACAGCTGATCGCGGATTATCTCCAGCTGCCTGAATTCTACGACCCAGTAAAGTTTTTTCTATGATAAAGTAAACAATGCCTACTACAATTACCATAGGTACAATCTGAATCGGAATTACACCAAAAATCTTATATTGACCGAGTACAAAGAAATCTCGAAACTCTTCACCTAAGAATAGAATCTTTGCATCATTGATTACCTGCGCCAAACCACGTAAACCGATTGACATCGCCAGGGTAACAACCATAGGCTGTACCTTTAATTTACCTACCATAAAGCCGGAAACCAGACCAAAGAAAGCGCATACAATAAGTCCGATGATAATTGCAGGAATGGTTCCTATCGGCAAGAATTTAGCCGTTACCATAGCGCCAACCGCCATCATAGAACCTACCGAAATATCGATACCACCGGTTGAGATAACCATGGCCATACCCATTCCGGTAAGTAAAATCGTGGTTGTCTGGGTTATAATATTCCATATTGTTCCTGTATTAAAAAAATTAGGAGTTATGAATAAATTAATTACTATCATAAATACAAGAAAAATATTCGCGGCTTGTACTCGAATCGCCTCACTAATATCTGCTTTTGATCTTTTTGCTTTTACATCAACGACATTAAACATTGACAGCTTCCTCCTCTTTGCATCCTACACTTCCACCTGCAATGGCTTTCATAATCTGATCCTGTGCAATATCATCGCCTGTTAATTCACCGCGTTTCACACCTTCACGCATTACTATAATACGATCGCAGTTACGCTCTAATTCTGCCATTTCCGATGATATCATCAATACACTGATTCCATTCGCAGAGACTTCTTGAATTAAAGCTTCGATTTCGCCTTTAGCACCGACATCTATACCTCTGGTAGGCTCATCCAGAATAATTAGTTTCGGATTCATACACAGCCATCTGGCCAATAAAACTTTCTGCTGATTACCACCACTTAAATTACGAATTAACTGCTTCGAGGAAGGTGTTTTAATCTTTAAACGCTCAATGTATTGATTTGCAATTCTGTCCTGTTCCTTTTGGGAAACCACCCCATGTTTACTAATACGAGGAAGTATCGCCATTGTCATATTCTCTTTCACCGATAGATGAGGGAATATACCTTCTATCTTACGATCTTCTGTACAGAAGCCCATACCCAGATCAATAGCATCGCTTGGTTTTTTTAACTTTCTGGAATTCCCAAGCCATAGAACATCTCCTTCTTCCGGTACATCAGCACCAAACAATACCTTCGCCAATTCTGTTCTACCGGAACCGAGAAGCCCTGCTAAACCAACAACCTCACCCTTCTTAATATCAATGCCGATACCATTGAGGCGAACTCCATGTTTAATATTATTTAATCGAATGAGCTCTTCTTTATCTGCATAGTGATACCCCTGCTTTGTTCTGGAAAGAACCTTGGCTTCACGACCAATCATGTGGGAAACAAGCTTTAACTGATCAAGCTCATTCATCGGGAATTCACCCACTAATTCTCCATCCTTTAATACAGTACAGGTCTCACAAATCTCAAATAACTCATCAAGTTTATGACTGATAAATACAACTGCTATATTTTTCTTTACTAATTTATCGATTACCCCAAATAATACTTTAACTTCCTTCGCATCCAAAGAGGAAGTAGGTTCATCCATGATAACCAGTTTGGCATCAATGGTTAATGCACGAGCAATGGCTACCATTTGCTGCACTGCCGTGCTATATTTCATCAAGGGTTGAGTAACATCAATATGAATACCCATTTCATTCAACACATTTACGGAATCCCGTATCATCTTAGGTCGGTCCACTGCGCCGAACATGTTGCGGGGTTCTCTTCCCAAGTATACATTTTCATATACCATTTGGAACGGAACCAGATTTAACTCCTGGTAAATTGTACTGATACCTTCCTGCTGAGCCTCCACTGCTGTTTTGGGATTAATATTTCTCCCATCAAACATAATTGTCCCTGCATCCTTTGAATAAATACCGGTTAATATTTTAATCAGGGTTGATTTCCCTGCCCCATTTTCGCCAATCAGCGCATGGACTTCTCCACGCTTAACAGTAAAATTCACACCTTTCAATGCATGTACGCCAGGAAAGGTTTTCTCTATATTAGTAGCCTGTAATAAGATATCTTTTTTCATACTTTTCTCCTCATGATAGAAAAAACCACATCTGCATTTTAATGCGTTACCACAGATATGGTTTTCTCTACTTTGTTTTATAACGAGATTCGATTGTTACTTTTCATTTAGGATTAACTATCATCTGATATTGTAAATTGTTAATTAGAAACCTAAAGCTACATCTGCATTCGTCTTATCATATACTGTATCTACATTTACAATGAAATCAGGAATTTCTTCTCCTGCTTCGATCTTTGAGATTGTATCTAATACGATATCGCCAAAGAAAGGGGAACAGGATACGGTCATGTAAAGTTCGCCTGCAATGATTGCTTCCATCGCTGCCTTAGAACCGTCAACACTTGCTACAATAACATCTTCGCCCGGTTTGTAGCCGGCTGCTTTTAATGCAGCAATCGCTCCAATTGCCATGTCATCATTGTGAGCATAAACGATATCTATTTTATCGCCTTGTGCCTGAATAATGTTTTCCATTACAGACTGTGCTTCTGACATAACAAAGTTTGCTGTCTGATCCGCGATTACGGTTAAGTTACTGCCTTCGATTGCATCCATGAAACCTGTTTGTCTGTCGATGGTAGCGGTTGCGCCTTGAGTACCCTGAAGAATAACTACATTTTTAGCCTCACCAGCGGTAATCTCGATTAATCGTTTCGCTACTTGCTCGCCTTCCCAGATGAAGTCTGACATAATGGCTGTGGTATAATCAACACCAACCTGTCCATTAACGCCACGGTCAATTAAGATAACTGGAATTCCAGCCTCCATAGCGGATTTTAAAGCACCCTGAAGACCATCTTCTTCTTGAGGAGGTAATACGATATAGTCAACGCCTTGAGCAACCATATCTTCAATGTCAGATGCCTGTTTCGCAGTATCAGCACCAGCATCTGCGTAAACCACCTTAACGCCTGCTGCTTCTAATTTTGCTAACATATCGTTGGTCTCAGCTATACGCCAGGAATTGGTATTATCCATCTGTGCAAACCCAACGGTAAGCTGATCGAAGCTTCTACCTTTTGCTTCATTACCTGTGCTCTCTTCTGCGTCCTTTGTTTCTTCCTTATCCTCTTTTTCCTCAGTTACAGTAGTATCCGGCTTTTCTTCGTTATCGCTTTTTTTAGTTGTGCTACATGCCGCAAGAGAAAAAACCATAAGTAAAACTAATACAAGTGCTGCAAATTTCTTCATAAATAACTCCTCCTTGTTTTGAATGTAAACTCATTATACAGTCAAATGGTAAAAAAGTTAATTAAGAATCCTCTAAAAGTCTTTCAGTATTATATATTTTTTTATAATTTTTTTTAATTTCTGTTCATTTTAACATAATATCGGTCTCAAATTTTACACGCTTACACCTATCTGAACATTAATAAAATATGAAATCCTATAGTTTTTTCACTGATCAAAGTGTTAATACACAATTTTTTTGTTGTATATTATTTATTTTTGTCTATTTTATGCAAATGATAAAATGTTTTAATTGTGTATTGTCCTTACATTATGATATAGTTATGTTATTAAATATTTTAAATCTATGTAACTATTACATCTGAGCTATTGCATTTATTAAGGAATGGAGGGGATTCTTTATGAAAAGACTTGCCGGTTTATTTCGAATTCAAAATGTGAGAAATAGAATTTTACTTAACTTTTTATTGCTCTTCTTTATAACAACAAGTGGTTTGTTAACTTTATATTCCATGACCGTTAATATTTTATCTGACCTGACCGAAGAATCAGTCGAGGCAATGCTGGATCAGATTCATACTGAAACCTTTAAAGCAATGTCACATGTCCTTCAGACCAGTTATATGATTGCAAATGACGCCTCAATCCAATTCCCTTTGAGAAATCCGATACCCGCGACCAAAGAGCTGATATACAAACAGCGTATCGAGTATAACAACCGATTGTTTTATACAAATCAATATCAGGAATCAATTTCCGGAATCTATGTTATAGGAGATAATGGAGTTATCTTCCGCTCAACAATGATGAGTTTATTAAGAGAAGATTTTAAGCAGGAAGAATGGTATCAAAAAACACTGGAGGAGAAAAAACCTCTCTGGATTACTAATCAGAGTGGCTCCATTGTTGCAAATTCTCTAAAAGAGCCCTATATCAGTATTGTTATTCCGGTTAACGACCGCTCATCCACAAGACAATTAGGTGTTATCGTAATTGAAATGAAAGGTGAAATCTTTGATACAATCTATCGAACCGGTCTTATGCTGGAAGGCGAAATTTATATGCTTGATTCCGAAAATAACATATTCCTATATTCTGAAGAACAACCAATCTCAGAAAACAGGATGGTAAACATTAAGCAGTCGACAATTCACCTGGATTACGATACCACTCAGAACATGACCGTCGATGGAGAAAAATATCTCATTTCGTCGATGATAATTCCGGTTAATAATTGGAAAATAGTGGGCATTATCCCGTATAAGGAGATTCTCTCCAAGACCAAATCAATGGAAAGTAGTATCATTATCGTGCTATTTATATTTTTAGCAATAATGTTCCTCTTCATGTTAAGAGCTTCCAACATGATTTCAAAACCAATCAAAAAAATGAGCAAAACAATGAAAATCGTTGAGTCAGGTGATTTAAATGCGCGAATGGACGTAGAAACCTATGATGAATTTGGAGATTTAGCAAAAAGCTTCAATCATATGCTGAAACGCATTGATTTGATGGTAAAAAGGATTGATATATTAAAAGCAAAAGAGATTGATAATCAGAAAAAATTAAGAAAAGCTGAGCTAAAAGCTTTGCAAGCTCAAATTAACCCGCATTTCTTGTACAATACTCTCGACAGTATTGCCTGGATGGCTCGCTTAAACAAGATCGACATCGTGGAAGAAATGATTGAAGCTCTATCTACTTATTTTAGAATCAGTATCAGCAGGGGTAATGATTCGATCACTCTGCGTGAAGAACTTATTCATGTAGATAAATATCTAAGTATTCAAAAAATCCGATATGACAAAAAACTCAATTATTCCATACGTGTTCCTGAAGAAATTCTAGATTACATGTCAATAAAAATGATTCTTCAGCCACTTGTGGAGAATTCAATCTATCATGGACTAAAGGAAAAGGAAGGACCGGGTGAAATCAGTATTACTGCAGTCATGGGAGATAACATAGTATTGTGTGTGGAAGATACCGGTATCGGTATGACGAAGGAAAAATTAGATGAATTATATGAGATGATTGCTTCAGGGAGAGATTATAATCCAAATGCCTATGGGGTAATTAATGTACACAAAAGAATCAAAATTCTATTTGGTGATGATTATGGTTTACATTATGAAAGTGAATACGGTATCGGCACAAAAGTTTATGTCACAATACCAAAAACCATATCTTCATAATCAACAATTCAATATCGATTTGTTACAAAGCATGAAACCCAAAAATCCAAATGAAAGAGGTGTAATAATGTTAAAAGTCGTTATAGCAGACGATGAAGATGTAATCAGAGGGGGCTTAATCAATTTTATCGATTGGAATAAGATTGGTTACGAGTTTATCGGTGAAGCCTCAAACGGAAAAGAAGCCGCCGAATTAATACATAGTGTCAAACCTGACGTGTTTCTAACGGATATTAAAATGCCCTTTCTGGATGGCTTAACCTTGGTGGATGATATGAAAAAAGAATATCCAGATTTATATATTATCATATTGTCCGGTCATGATGAATTTGAATATGCACGAAGGGCTTTGGCAGCCGGAGTTTATGAATTCTTATTAAAACCCATTCAAATAAATAACCTAATATCGGTTCTTACCAAAATAAAAGAAGATTATGACAAAAGAGAAGAAGCGCGTGATGAGTTTAAAAAACTCAAGGAAATCGAGCAGGAAGGTAAGCTTCAGATACAAAATAAAATTTATCGAGCTATTTTAATTGACAATGTTCCATTGAGGGAGCTTCAGGATTCATTATCTTTGTTAAGCAGATCTACCGAAGATAACTTCTACGTAGCAGGAGTTGTCGAGATGCAAAATCTCGTAATGCGGACCCTCGAAAGCGATTATCTGGAGCTCACTGAAATTGATCGTGAATTCGGTGATCGAGTGGAACGTATCATGAAGCATATCGATTCATGTTTCCTATATAAAAGCGGTAATTGTGAACGGATCCTATGTTTACAGGCATCCAATTCTCAGATATTGCAGAAACAGATGAATGAGATTTCAAATAATATCAGGAACCAGCTGGATGAACAATTTCCTATCGTATTATCTTACGGCAGTGTTAATCAAGGTCTTGAGGGATTAAGATCATCCTATATGGAGTCCCGATCTACTTTGGAAAAAATCTATAATCAGAATTGGACCAATGTTTTATACCCCGAAAACCCGGCATCCAAGCCACTGACTCTAATGAATTTTGATACAAGGGCTCTGGTTTCAGAGGTACAAACCGGTTCAAAATCAGGGATCGACACCGAATTGCAGATATTTGAAGCTACACTGAAGAGTGAAGGCATTACCTCCTTTATGATGTTGATCATGATTGTCAGTGATATTTACTTTCAAATCATCAAACTACCAGAAGGGGTTGAACCGAACTCGAGCGAAGTACTTAAGAATCCAGCGCAATATTATCATAAAATCGTTTCCCAAAAAGATATTCCCGGAATCCTATATCATTTGAAAAAGGTATGTTATGAGGTGAATGATTTTTATGCAGAATTAAATAAAGGTAAGTTTACGGGAGTATGTAAAAGGGTTGCTGAATATATGAATGCTAATTATTCAAAAGAAAACCTTATGATTAAAGAAGTTGCTCAACATGCTTTTGTTAGTACTTCCTATCTAAGTGTTATTTTAAAAAAAGAACTAGGGGTTACGTTTATTGAATACTTAACAAAGATCCGCATGGAAAAGGCCAAAAAATTCTTGGACGAAACACAAATGAGACAGTATGAAGTAGCCGAAGCTTGTGGATACTCCAACCCCACCTACTTCAGTACCATATTTAAACGCTATTACGGTGTATCCCCCTCCGGATATTTAAGTAATAAAGCAAAATAAACGATTTGTGCAGACCATTATTACAGAATGCTATCCATTAAACGCAAATAAATACAATCCTTTGTTCAAATACAAAAGGAAATCCTATAGAAAGCGCAAAACAAAACGTGTTGCACCATAACTAAAAAGTTATTTTGCAACACGTTTTGCTTTTATAAATTACTTTTACAAATTGTTTCTACCTCGTTATAATCCATAGCATCTCAGTACGTCAGAATGGATTATTCAACACCCAATAGATTTTTATAATGTTTGCCCATAGCATGTCCCGCTAGTACGATATCCATAATAGATTCAACCGTGTAAGGTTCCGGTTGTGCTCCCCAATAAGAATTCTTAATGGAATACTCAGCAATAATTCTAGCATTTTCTTTGGTAGGATTAACTTTAACATCATCCAATGTTACAGGAAGACCAACACTAATGCAGAATGTGATTACTTCTTCAATTAAGTCCATCGGTTGATTTTCAGCAATCAGCTGGCATATTGTACCGAATGCAACCTGCTCGCCGTGAAGTGTTCTGCCAGCATCCGGAACAGCGGTAATACCTTCGCATACGGAGTGTGCTGCTGCGCAACCTGTATTCTCAAAGCCAAGACCACTCATTAACGTATTCACTTCGATAATTGTTTCCACTGCTTCTGTTAAGAGATGATTTTCTGCAGCAATTTTTGCCTTTAAACCATTTTCAATCAACATATCATAGCAAGCTTGTGCTACTACCATAGCAGTTTTCGTTCTTCGGTATTTACCTGATTCTCCTGCGATATAGTTCGGGCTATCTGATCTGGAGTTTGCTTTTGCTTCAAAAACAGTCGCCATCGCATCACCCATACCGGATACCAAGAAACGTACCGGAGCATCAGCTATAATTCTACTATCAACCAATACTAAGTCCGGACTCTTTGTATACATCCGTGCGTGAGAATGTTCTCCATTTGCCAAATACATAACGGAAAGAGAACTTGTAGGAGCATCGGTGGATGCTGAAGTAGGAACAATAATAACAGGAAGGTGTAAATCATCTGCTACTGCTTTTGCTGAATCTAAAGTCTTACCACCGCCAATACCTACAATAACATTCGGAGAGAACTTTTTCGCTGTTTCAGCTGTAGCTGCAATCTGTTCTACCGTTACTTCCGTATTATATATAACACTCTGAAACGCTCCGCCGCTTGTGTTATATAACTTTGTAATCTTTTCTGTTAAATCATCAAAAAAGAATTGATCTATAATTGCAAATACATTAGTGCCATATTTCGCTGTATGTTTCGGTAAATTCTCCAGTTCATTAGGACCTTGAATATATCTACCCGGTGACCCCCAGGACATGGATGTGGTTCGTAAATTGTTAGCCATAATAAAATCCTCCTATCAAATTTTAAAATAAGTTTGTTACTATGTAGTAACATTGTAATGTTATTTTAAACAGAATTTTACCAAATGTCAATACTTATTGTAGGAATTTAAAATATATCTCCCCACGTTAAAATTTATGTTATATTCATAATCAATCTGCGGGTTTCCACCCTTAGTTTATTTGATATAATACTCATTACAAAATAGCTATCAGTAATTGAAAACCATCTCTTGCATGTGCAACAGTTAACAAATGCACAGTTTTCTGAGTTATACGCTCATTTTACACTACAGTAGTATCCTAACATTTTCTAATATTATGCAAAAATACCTCAACAACTTTAACATACAGGTGAGGTTTCCTTCAGTGCTTCGATTAAGGTTCTATATCCTTCAACATTACCCGCAAGCTCATTTACTCCTAAGGAAGGCATTTCTTTTCCATCCGTTTGTGAGACATCAAAGGTGCTTACAACCTTAAAGGAATTGATGGTAATATCCTTTTTCTCTTTTACAGGTTCACCGTCTGCATCGAGTACTGGCTTACCTGATTCCAATCAGCTCACTGAGCTTACTCATTCGGTCAGTAACCTGAATATCCTCCTTACTTGGTATTACACGACCGATGGTATGATTATGAACCAGCAACATAGCTGCAGCATTTGATAGGATTGCACTTTTCAAAACCTCTCTTGGGTGTGCCATCGCCTGATCAAGCGCACCAATGCTGACAATATTCATATTGATTGGCTTCAAGTCTGGTCTAAGACTTACAATTGCAAATACTTCTCTACATAATTCTTAAATGTATCCGCAGGCAGTTTTACGACTGCCTGAGGACTATCCAATGGGAAATCACTGTATAGAGGTGGTTCACTTACTAAGCGAATTGCTGCCTGTTCCAAGTGAAATGGTCTACTATTCTCCTCCATCTGTGCCTCCAATCGGTATTGTCATTCGAAATTCCTGTCCCTTTAATTCCTTAAGCTTTTTCAGAAGCGATTTACCGGTTGATTTTTCTGCCTGCCTCTGTTGATTATTTTTCAATTTCTGCAATCCCTCAGCGTACTGTATGTATCTTGTTTTCCTCGCCATTTCATTTCCTCCAATCATTTTTTGCATAACAAAAAAAGACCTTCATTCGTAAATGAAGATCTTCTATTCCTAAAATATTATTCAGTTTCAGTGATTACCCACACCAACAGATCGAAAAAGGACCTCCTACCGAAGCACTTAGATTACTAAAGTAATTTTTTCATATCATTGAATTTACTTTTTACCTTTATACTTCTTTCTGTTACCAGATTCTGCATCCATTCTTTTTCTTCCTGCTTATATGGATCCATAAAAAATCGGTTGATAAACTTGGAAATCTGACTTCTGAATGACCAATATAAATCTGATGCTGCATTCACCGAATCAAAGTCAGTTATTGTTTGAGAATCATCCGCAAAATCAAACAGATAACGCAAAATCAGAATATCTGCGAAAGTAAATGGCATGACATCACAGTCATCAAACTGCAGCAATGACATATATGGTCCACCTTGCTTGATAACGTCAGTGACTAGCGAATAAGCACCTATCGTTTGTGCTAAAGAAATAGCATAAACCTCCCCCAAATCACCCGGACCGTATAACAATCGGTCATCTTTTACATTTGATTCAAATATCTTGAACACAGACAAACTTTTTAATTTTTCATCCGTATAAACTTCTATCTTCCCTGAAGCAATATCTGCATCAATAGCCTTTATAACATCCTGCCCGTGATGCTCAAGCTCCACATTCCTGATCTGCTCATATATAAATACACCATCTTCAAAGAAGTCGAACAATATATGCTGCAGATTAGCGCTTAGAAGTGTATAATCACATTCGTATCTAGAGAGGCTCTCAATCTTCCAGACCTCCTATTAATTCGTCAAGATCTTCATTTTCTTGCGGATGCTCTATAAGTTTGTCTTTTATATCATCAATAGTAAGCTGATAGCAATCAAGTACTTTTTCAAGGGTTTCCTTGGGAATAGCATTGTGATTGTAGTTATAAATTACATAATCAATATACTCATATGGAATATCGATTTCCCTGCTTGCTTCATTTAAGCGACTATTTCCTCCAACGCTCCTGAGCAGATTACCAACACGTGTCAGGTTTCGCTCATTATCTAGTCTGGTTCTTTTAGCACTCTTAATCTTATCAAGATTTTCCAAACGATTTAGAACCATATCAAAGCTTACATTAAACTCTGACATAATCCTGGCAATGTCCATTGCTGACAAATCCTTTGATTCGAAGTTTTCAATCTCCAGATCCAGGAATTTTTCCACCTCATCTGCTGGCATCAATAAACAGGCTGCAAAGTAATTTGCTTCCTGCTCTTTTTCATCTGTGCTCTTTCCGGAAATTGTTGCAGCATCAACCTCCCTTTTCACTAATGCAGTGAAACTATTAATAACAGTGAATACAATATTATTAATTAATCAAACTCGTCCATTTCATTCATTAAAAAATCGAATGGATTAGACCATAACAGCATTCATCCATCCATTCCAACATAGGTAGTTCAGTTATATCTAATTCGTTTTTGCAAACATTCTGCTAGCATTTCTTGTTCAAGATATTTACGCATACCACTCCAAGAACCTAGTATTTTACCCATTCTTTCACCCCTATAAATTCAAATTCGAAGGTCAGATGTCTTTCAACGTCCGCCTATCTTATTATACTATGTTACAAGACTATTTTCCAACAATTTCTACACACAAGCAGCCGTAAGCTTCACTGCCAAAGACCTCCTGCACACCCTGTTCTTTCTTATCAATAATCTCCTTGAATTGTGCCTCCTGCGTAAAACTGATGTCTGTCTGTTTCTCCTTTTCAAATGTTGATGTCTCTGCCACTTTCATTCCCTCCATCTGCTAGCAGCTTTACAACTGCCTGAGGACTATCCATCGGGAAATCACTGTATAAAGGTGGTTCACCAACCAGACGGATTGCTGCCTGTTCCAAGTGAACTGGTCTCCTACTCTCCATCTGTGGCTCCAATTGGTACTGTCATTCGAATTTCTGCCCCTTTAATTCCTTCAGCTTCTGCAGAAGCGATTTACCGGTTGATTTTCTGTCTGCATCTTTTGGCTATTATTCAAATTCTCCAATTCCTCTACGTACTGTCTGTATTTAGTTTTCCTTGCCTTTTCATTTCTTCCAATCAAATAGGGCAGCCATTCGACTACCCTGCTCACCTTTTCTTATTCTTCGTTGTCTTTTTCGTTATGATATTCTAGTTTATTGGCAAGCTACCTCTGGTGAATTTAGCACCTTTATCTAAGTTCTGGAGTTACGTATTATTTAGTACCTTCTCTTAACTTCATACCAAGATCTGATATAACTTTCAGAAACTCTTGGAAATTAGGTTCAACTGATTTATCGAATGTCTCTAGCATCTTGTCATAATCAACTTCAGGATTATCAGTTGGAGCTATTGTTATTATATCTGTCTCATTTATTATTACATCCTCTCTACTGCAACCACTTAAAACCATCATAGTTAATACTACCACTACTAAATTAATCTTTTCATTTATATACGCTCCTTTATGTTACCTCATACATAAAAACATTTAATTCTTTATCTTCCATCCGATCAAGCTTTGACATATAGAAGCTTGTAGTTATTCCTACCATGTCGATTTTTTTAAGTGATGGATTGTCCTCAATCAAGTAATTGTGATTTTCATTAATATCTCCACCATACCCAATGATAATTATGTACTTATTACAGCCGTTCTCCTTTTGAAGTTTAGCAATATCAGCTTTGATTTTCCGATCATGGTTCTGGGTCCAAATTTTGAACTCTATCAATGCTTCAAGCTTACCTTCATTATTTAACAAAGCTATGTCACTGTGTTCTTTCTTGTCACTACGATACGGATACTCCCAATAAACCATATATGGAAACTGCTGTATTAAAAGTTGCTTGAAAATCAAGTATACAAATGTTGTTTCATATAGATTACAGACCCCGTGATGATGCTTCTGATATAAGTTTCTGTTAATATTAAAGAGCTGGTTAAGCTCTCTTTCTTCTTTTGTAATAGCCTCTACTGTTGCTTTGAAAAAAGCTTTTATCATGTTAATGTCCTCCATTAAAATAGGATAGATATTCTTCAATAAATAAAAGATAAATTTGACAATTTTGAATCTCAATGTTATAGCACTATCAAATTATTACATGCAGTGGTCAAGCTAAAATCTCCTAGTATAAGTGTTTGCATACAGTATTGCTGTACTATTACTTAAAAAGAAAAAAATCTTTCGCAATTATTTAATTAGGCTCCTGAATATTTGCATTCCCAGAAATTATATTTTTAATTGAAACATATCTTCTGGTAAACGAAAACCAGTCTAGATTAAATATAACATAAAGTGTACATCAATAGAAGTCTAATATGAATAATTTTCCAAATCCGGACCCGCTTTTTTCTTTTTGCTCTTCACTTTGTTCGTCACCTCAATCCATAGAGCATCCAATTCATAACCTCAATCATGTTTTGATACATTTTTGATACATATTTGATAAACAAGATAACGATCTGCCTACAGCTTGAACACATTTTTTGAATCCGGAAGAAGTACGATTTCGGGTCGCGTGCGCGTTCGCATTGTGCAAGCGGGCTTGCAATGCTCACTATGCTTTCGCGCAAACAAAAAAGACACCTCGCTCCGGTATTTCTACCAGTAACGAAGTGTCAATCACTTCAAATCTTAAGCTATTCCTCAAGATTTTCTATATTTTTTAGGTTTTTTTACTACTCCGACATGCTCCGGGTATTATTTTGGACTTTTACATCCTGCCCCATCATATTACAACCTGATTTTCATGAAAAAAGGTCAGTCCGTATGTGTCCGTATGCGTCCACTGAGCGTCGTAGAGTGTCGTAGAGCGTCGTAGACATTTATTCCTTGCTCTTCATCGTCGGGAACTTTACGCAGGAATCCTCGATATTCCTCCGTCAGGCTCCGTGGAGCTTAGAAATCTTTATTTTTGACGTTATTTACTATGACGTAATAATCCGTCAGGCACCGGGTTCATATAGTCCTCTTTGCATCACCCGGTAGATTTGGTGTAGTTTGATACACCTTCATGGATTCTACGAGCTGTCCTAAACAATGTAGACAGATCGTTACTATTTCATTATAAGGTCTTCATTGGTGAATTGCAATTACTTTTTCTGCTTGTTGATTTATAATTACAATATCTGTTTATAAAATAACCAATATAGAGACCTAAAAGCATGAGAAAATCACGCCTTTTCAACTTCCCGTTTTAGCAAAACCCCATGACAAAAAGTGTCGTGACCAATGTATTGTGATTTGTTCGCAATACTCTCTAAAATAGATGTTCCCATTCCTCAGTTCTTATTTAGCCATATATTTTACTGCTATTTATTCCACAGGTGAGCCGCAATATTCACATTCTTTGATTTGACCGGTTATTACTGAGTTGTTAGCACCACAGCTTTTGCAAACAGCAACCCGCGCTTGTGTATGTACTGCCATTGGTTGAGCTACTGTAGCCTCAACATGCTTAGCTAGAACAATTTCTCTACTACCATCGTTAATATATGCTCCCGCAAAATATCCTGTATCGATCATTTTCTGCAAATCGACCATAGCCACATCATATGACACTCCAGCAGCCGAAGCGATATTATCAATCTGTGTCATGAATTGGTTTACAACTAAACTTATATATTTCTTATATTTCACTCCATTTACCTTCATCTTTTTTGCCACTCTATTAACCCAAATTCCACCCCCACCAAATAAAAGAGCAGCAACGAACATACTCGAATCTTCAGTAAATGTCATAACTAGGTAAATAGCACCAAAACCGATAAGGACGTAAGAAATAATGGAAACTGTCTTACTATTTTTGAGAGTTGCTGTTTTATCTCCGCTTAGTTTTTTAAAGAGGAAAAATATCCCTACCGGCCAAAATAAAATGAACCAAAAGATTATCCAACCCCAAGACATTGTTTTACTATTAGACATTGATAATCCTCCTATAATTATTTTAATGCTGTACCGCAATATTCACAGCTTCCAGACTTTCCTTTTTGTTTAGAGTTCGTCGCTCCGCAACCAGGGCAACTTATAGTTTCGAATTCAATAGAAATATTTTGTTGCGTAGCAGTATTTGTGACTGGAATGGCTTGTGTTCTATTTCCAATGATAATTTCTCCTGCAGCTATGTTAATTGAAGCATTTGCAAAAAATTTCTTGTTAATCATCTTTTGCAAGTCATTTTCAACAAAGTCTATTGACTGCGATGTCGCACTTGCAATATTTTGAAGCGATGTCATATGTTCACCTGATATTAATGCTACATATCTCTTGAATCGTTTGATCCTTCGCTTTGCCTTTGCTCCTGATATAATTAATAGTGCCCCTAAGCAAATAATAATAATTACAAAGACATAAACTCCTATGTCACTCTCGTAAGCACCCATAACCAAGGGCAATCCTAATATTATTACTAATGCATACCCAATGATACTACGTACTTTCCCCATAATGGCACTAATAACCACAGCAGCTTTTGATGTTTTCAATTTAAAACTCTCCTCTCTTACTTTGAGATAGCTCTATATTTCGCTGTTTTACAAAAAACATAATCTGTGAAACAGCTTGCTCTATCTTTTCTTTCTTATCGTCAGTACTGTTACAAAGTACTATTTCAAGATTGTCTAGTTCATCAGAGATAGCTTTATCATAAGTGCTAATACCAACCTTATCTGAAAATTTTACTTTTTCATAGAGGGAATAAAGTCCTTGCTTAAATTCGGAGTAATCCCTCTTAGATGCAAGTGAATACAACCTTTTTTCAATATCTAACCAAAATAGCATTAGGTTTCTTATTTTTCTATCAGTAGATTGAACTTTTGAAGCAACCGTATAAAGCAAAACAGATATGATACTAGCAATGCCAATAAGTATAATATTTACAACAACAAATGTATTTAAATGTTCATTAAATAAATGCCTTAGTAGTGCTAAAACAACTGAAATCACCCAATAAGTAGCAATCGTAGATAAAACTCCAATGTGAATAATTCGCTCATTTGATTCGGATGACGATAAAGTCAAATATATTAGTGTGCCAAACATCAAGAATTCTGATAGCAAAACAAACGATAAGGAAAACCAGTCCAACAATTCTCTTGGGGAGACCGTCCCTAAGAAAAAAACAGCTACAGTTACACTGACCACAATTAAACCAATTATTGTAGACGTAGTAGATTTAAGTGTTTTGTTCAAATTATCTACCTCCTATAATTTATTTCCACACTCCGGGCAGAATTTCGGACTTCCATCAATCTTGGTTCCACAATCAGAACATTTTTTTACTAATGACTCCCCACATTCTGGACAAAACTTCACATTTTTATTTGATAGTAAAAATCCGCACTTAGGACATGGGGAGGGTAATTCTTTTCCACAAACATTACAAGTCGTTGCACCTTCTTTTAAATCTGCACCACAAAAACTGCACGGATTATAGCTATCACCACATTCTGGGCAAAACTTTACGTTCCTAAAATATTCATAACCACAGTTACTGCAAACTACTTTGTCCGAATTCTTCTTTGCATCAGCTTTTACGTGAGTGTCAAAACCACAAGACGAGCAGAAACGTTTATCGACATCCATATCTAGATTGCATTTAGGACATTTCTTCATTTCTTTAGTATTAACACCTTGAGCGATTCCACCCATTTGCTGACCAAAGCTACCACCGATGCCAACACCCATTCCAAGACCTATTCCGGCACCCATAAGTCCAGCTTGTCCGGAACCCGGATTTGTCGCAGCACCTTCCAACGTGTCAAAGGAACGCTCTTGTACATAACTGTAACCAACAATATCCATTTCAGCGCGTTTAGCAAGCGCATCTTTTAATTTTTTAACAGCCGTATCATCTTCGGGTACATTAATGTCATTTACATAAAAATTAACAAGTTTTATACCATACTCCTCTAACGTAGGCATCATACGTTCCTTGAGATGCTCTGAAAGTTCATCAAGATAAGCATTTATTTCAAGAACACTGATTTGTTTTTTTATTAAATATGATGATATAGAGTCCTTTACTTTTGTTAAATAAAGTCCTCTAAAATACTTAAGTATGCTTTCTTTATCGAATACAGGAAGCGTTCCAACTAGCTTAACAAGAAATTTCCTTGCATCTTCAATTTGAATACCGAATTGCCCAAAAGAACGCAATGGAATAAAAACCTTATACTTGGGATCTTGTAGTTGAATTGGCGTTGGTGTTCCCCATTTTATATCTAATGAGTAAGCTTTGTTTATGTACCAAACCTCGGCGGTAAAAGGTGACCTCCCTCCGAAAGGTAAATTTACGATCTTATTAAGGATCGGTATATTTGCTGTTTCAAGAGTATGCCGACCAGCGGTGAATAAATCCAAAGCTTGACCGCCTTTATAAAGAAGCGCTTCTTGAGATTCATTTACAATTAACTGCGTCCATGTTCCAAGTTCCTCGCTTGGATATTTCCAGGCAAATACATCCGGATTCCCATTGTACTTTACTACTTCAACTATTGCCATAATTATTCCCCCTAATTCATTTCCATGTTCTACGGTATATATCCCAAGCCCTTTAATAAGATTATGTTTTCTTGTTTTTACTACATATTAATACCAGTGACAGAAATATGCTCCTCGTCATTTATCGTCGTTTCATCATACATATTTACTCTATTTCTGCTAACACCTTTTGACTTAGTTAAATCATCCTATGTCATTTAAAATTTTGTCCTAAATGTATTCAGAAAACCTGACATTTAACCTATATATTTGTCGTTCCATATCTGTCACATCGCCACCTACCCCAGAACATTTAAATTATAACGCTGCACTCTACCCTTGTCAACGCGACAAGCAACATAATTACGCATTATTTTACATTACCCTTTATAGTTATGAATGAACTGGTATATTCCTTAATCATTTTTTCATCAGTGGTTCCTCTTTCTGTAATTGAATTGTGTTTAGCCCTAACTTCTATATCACATCATATAAATATACGAAATTCATATCTTAGCACTCCCTAATTTTATCAATAAAACGGAGGCAGACACAACATGTGATATACTCTGATTTCTTTACCATCATTCAGAAAACAAAATGAGTTTCAAGATGATTTTGGTAGACAAATGGTAGACATTAATCTGCAGCAACGCTGTGTTTCAAAAATTTAAAATAACACTCAAAAATGTATAAGATAAATTAACATAGTATTTACTCAGCTTTAGCTAATTACCTTTAATATTAATTTTTCTTATAGAATTTCCTTCTGAAAATAGGATGTTATTATCTGTACCTCTTTTTATATTATGAATCATACCATTTTCACCAATTTCGTTTTCCCCTTTTATATCTATCGAACTAACTGTAAATAAAATTTCACTATTTCCTTCTAAATCAATTTTAACAAATGCATCATCTATAAGAGCTATGAAATGACTATCGTCATATATACCAATGGATCTGCCCTTTTTTGAATATATTATTTCATAATTGCTCGTAAATGTATTAAATTTTATTATCTCTACATCATCATTAACATTGTCCATATCTTTCCGTTGACAAATATATAGGTATTTGTTTTCAAATAATCCACCAATATCCCAACCAAGAAGCTTTGTATACTCATCTCCACAGAACAATTTAGTAGCTTCGCCTCTATCCTCTACCCTGTTTACGGCACTATAATATCCTCCATCAAGCAAATACAATAAATCATTAGAATAATCATATGCCATCCCTGATAATCCATTACTAAAATAACCTCCACCCGTAGGAGTAAAAGCGATAAACTCTATTTTGGGATTGATCATATAGGCAGCATAAGCATCGTATACGTATACTTTATCATTTTTATTGTCATATAATAAAGAACGTGGATTAAACTTATCATGTGTATAAATTATCTCTTCTCCTTTAAAATTTTTTGCAATAAAATCAAATCTCTGATCAATAGGAATGGTCTCTATTTCATTGGTTTTAACATTATATCTTCGTATTTTTTTTTCATTATCTTTATAGTACGAAAATTCTGTATCCAGGAAATATATATCTCCACTATTAGTTTGCACAAAATCTAATATAGTATTTATCTTAGCACGACCTAATACTCCGTCACTATCTCCTAGAGGGCCTGTTATTAACGTTTCCAATACAATTTTATTTTCATCCTTTACAATGAGATCTTTTTCATAAGTGTGATCGAGTACTTCAGCGTAAATTGTAACTTTACCTGGAGAGATACCTAATATATCCCCACTTTCATTTACACTAGCAATTCTTTCAGAACTCGATGTAAATGTTATTTTTGGCATTATTGAATTATTTGGTTCAGTTTTAACTGTTAATTCTACTTTAGTTGCATCGCCTACATATATTTCAAAATTTTTAATTATCAGATTTGCTGACAGTATTTTGGGCATAGGTGTTGGAATAGCACCTTTGTTTGGCTCGGGTGCTAGATTGAATGCTTTAGTTGGCTCTGGTGTTATATCGGAAATTATAGTTGTCCCTTGCGTTATATCGGGAACTACAGTTGGCTCTGGTGTTATATCAGAAACTGCAGTTGGCACTAACGTTATATCGGAAACTACAGTTGGCTCTGGCGTCATGCTTGCTACTTCAAACGGCTCAGGTGTCAAGTTTAATAACCCTATTTCTTTGACATTTATTATTCGTCCATAGTTATTCGAAACTATTTGATTATTATATAGAATATATATAAATAATCCAACTGATAATAGAATTAGGAAGGTAATTATTAACTTTGAACTTTTACTAAAATTATTTTTCTCACTTACATATTTTATTTCATTTGATGGAACATCAATTACTATCTCCTCAATAGATCTAGTTTTTTCTATATCATCGAAAAACTTAATGCATATCTGTGTAGAATGACTTAACTCTTGTGTTATCTGTAAAGAACGGGCGTCCCTCTGTTCAATGTCGTCTTTATTAGGAGCATTAGCAATCAAACTTCTATTAATTTTAACTAAATTCAAACTCTCCTTATCTGATATTTCATAACCCTCGATACATGCATTTTTTACATTTTGATGTTCTTTTAGATCATTATTATTCTTTATACTGTAATAAATATCCTTGGGATCGATTAACTCATCTGGCAAGTTCCTAGACTCTTTATATGTAAAACAAAACCATTTTGCTATATTAAAAACACTATAAAAGTAATGGATAAAATCAGTATTAGATTCTTTTCCATTGTAGTACGAAAGATTCCTTTGCTTAAGAATTTCATTTATTAATTTAGCTATATCAAAAGGTATATAGTTGGAAGCCTTTAATCTCTCAACCTTAGAACCCACTGGCTCTTTATAAACAGCTTCTATTGGGGAGTAATTTATTATATTTTCAACTAAATAATTTATTGCCTTTCTAAACTGGTCCAAAGAAGTAGCTTTATCATTATGCAGTGCATAATATATTTCAGCTTTCTCTAAACATTCAGCAGCTTCTGGACAAACTTCTCTTAAGAAAACAAAATTACTACTAAACATGTGTCAACCTCACTTTCGGTTTCTGATGAGAAAACATTTGATAAATGTGTTACCAAAATATGCACTGTTTGTTAATTAGATTATATGTATAACATTTATATCTGTCAATATTTGTATTAATTTTGTATGTAGAACTTAGATATCAAGATATTGTTGAATATATATAATACTGCATAAAACTTTCCATGAGCTTAATATAGTAAGCCTTATAGTTGTCAACGAAAACAACGCTTTTCGCAGACAAATGATTAAGCGTGTTTTTACCTATTAAAATTTGCACAATACAACATAAAAATGTCAGCAGAATATTACGACCGTATTAATAGGTTGATATATTGAGTTTATATTAATTTTAATAATTTCATTAAGATAATGGGGTATTTAACATTTACCCCAGTGAAAACTAGGCTTCAAAATTACATTTCTTACATATTCATCTCTCAAAAACCCTTAAACTGAATTATCCAGCATACTTTCAACTTCAACAAACAATATCAACCAAAAAAATAAAAATCCAGAGAAATCCTCTCATCGGTTTATTCCGATTCTAAGTACCTCTCTGGATGCTTTAACTCTACTTAATAATTATCATATTCTGCAAACCAGCAAATACCTCTTGCTTCTTCTCTGCAGTTGCTTTTGCGTAGGTATCCATCGTGGTTGAGATATCCGCATGTCCCATAACTGATTGGATGATCTTCAGATTCGACTCGTTTTCACAAAGTCTTGTACAGAAGGTATGCCTTAGATTGTGGGCTGAGAAGCTAGGAAGAATAAGTGGAGTTCTCTTTTCCTCCAAGGCCTTTGCCGTCTCCAGCTTATTATAAGCATCTGTGATTCTGTGAATTGCTCGATTAATCGATTCCGGAGTATACACATTTCCTTCCCCTGTAGAAAAAATAAATCCTGAAAATTCATCAATCTCATTGACATTAAAACCCAGACATTTCTGGATTTGATACTCCTCCAGGAATGCATCATAGACCTCATCAATCATAGGTACTGTTCTCCTACCTACATCCGTCTTTGGCGTGGAAATATGGACTACGCATCCGTTTTCAGGCTCCGGTCTGTAGGTTAAGGTACGATTTACACCAACGGTCCTGTTTTCAAAATCAAGATCATCCCAGGTAAGCGCCAGACATTCTCCAATACGCATTCCAGTTCCGAGGAGAACCGTAATAACAGGGTGCCAACCACGATACTCATATTGCGTTTCGAGGAAGTTCATGAAGGCTCGCTGCTGTGGAATCGTAAAGGCATGACGTTTCTTCTTTACCCAGATATGGCTCTTCTTAATTTCGCCCATAACTCCATCAGAAGGATTCTTTCGAATCTGTTCATCTCTGACAGCCATCTGGAACGCCGGGTGTAGCTGGGTGTGGATATTATCCAGGGTATTGGGCTGCAAACCGCACTCCCTCATCAAATGATAATAAAACTCCTTCACATGGGAATACTTTACCGATAGAAGTCTGCGTTTTCCAAATGTTTCTCGAATAAAATGATTAAAACAGTAGATATAATTGTTCTTCGAACTAGGTTTCAGATCATACTTCTGAGCAATATAAATGTCATATAAATCGTTTACTGTCATCTGCGCAGCTTTGGCCGAGTCCAATCCGTCCTCAATGTCACGTTGAATTTTCTTTTCCCTATCTCTTAAATCAACTAGTGTTTTTGCATAGATTGCATGACGTTTTCCTAGCTTGTCTACATAGGAAAATGAATACCTGCCATCTGCTCTTTGGTTCTCTCCGGTACGAAGCGCATAACCTCTTGTATCTTTTCTTGATGCCATAATAATTCCTCACTTTCTAAGTGTGAGGAACAGCTTAATTTCTGTGTTCAAGGTGATTATAACTTAGGAAAAAGTCCCCTGCAACCTTTAGTTTCAGCTATGAAACAAGAATTTTTGCTATCCCTCCCATGGTTGTCCATAGAGCTCCAAAGAGAAAAATTCTCAGCCCCTATTGATATATTTTATATTTCACGAAAGTTTTCTATATACTCCTCTATAATGTCCGTATTGACCAGAGCAATTTTTCTAATCTTGTATATCGCCTTTGCTTCCTTTGCCAATTGCTCAAAGGTGTGCAAACCCAATGAAAACATCGCTGCTCCCTCTTCATATCGTACAAACTTCTTTTTACCATTCTTAAATAATCCATCTAAATTCTCAACTTCTTTTCTCGCGTATGCCATCATTTCTTCCTCCAAATATTCTATATTTGCTCTCTCATAAATGGGATTACATATGATTTCAGCTTTCTCTTTGCTCTGCGAATCCTCTGTCTTGCCGATTCATAAGCGATCCCTGCTTCATCTGCTATCTCAACAATGTCTTTACCCTCACAAAAATACTCTCGAAGTACAAAATGCTCGTCCTTGTTCAGGGCTTTCATATGAGCCTTTACTACATCAAACTCCTGTCGCATCATTTGTAATGTGAGCATGTCTTTTTCAAATCGGATCCTATCCTCCATATCCGTATCCGCTAAGACATCCTCTGTGAGCTTACAGGCTCTCAGGCTGTCACGTATCAAGATATTTTCACAAGCCGTATCGCTTGTAATATCACTATTTCCTGACTTCTGAATTCTGATTCCGGGATTACCATTCTTATTCCTTCTATTGTAGCGTCTTTCACTAGCGATCAGATGTACTAAGCCTTCTGTATATCCATCCACGATTCCAATAAAATTCGGAAAGTTGGTAAAAATTATGTCCAATCTTTCTTCCGGAGCAGAGCCTTTATAATTTGTTACTATATTTACTTTAGGTACCATCTCATTTCCTCCAAAGTCGAAATTATCAACTAAAGCCAAACCGGTTGTTTTGTTGCTTACATATGTTGTTTTAGGGGAAATGATGGATATGTTCAGTAATCATCAGCGAAACCGATTTGCTTTTTCTTACAAGTACTATTCTACGGATTTCTATGGATTAAATCGTTACCCAGTTATTTAACTTTAGAATGCAAAGTTAAGCCATACTTAACATTACTTGATAGAACACGTTTATTTTCATCAAAAAAGACCATTACACTGTTACACGTAATAGCCTTCGCTAAATAATTATATGCGGTTTATATCATTTGCCTATGACCAATTCAACCTGAATTGTATGCACTACATCAACAATTCTACAGTAACAAAGAGTTGCAAAAAAGTATCTTTTTTCATAATGATCACTATTCCACATACCTTAAGAAGATTTTGCTTTTAAATCCACCACGTTCCTCTGCCTTTTCTTTTCTTTTTTCTTCGAGCTGTTCCAAATTATATCCCCTAGCCACGCATATTGCTTGAATCACTTCTAATATATCTGCCATTTCTTCTAGGTTCTTATCAACTTGAAATTCAGCAACCTCCTCATTAAGCTTTGTTTCAAGTGCAACAATATATTCTTCATCTGAAAGAATATGTGTTACTGCTCTTTTCCCGTTATCTTCAATTATATTGGGGATTTTATCCCTAACAAGTTTGTTATGTACTTTCATTTTTCTCCCTATGCAATATTCATATTCCACACATCGTAACCTTGCCTTCTAGCTGAATCATACACTGGGCGCATATTTTTCTCTAGGATATTATAAAATTCATCCTTAGAATTGCCCTTTTTATATAGTTCCTGATTTGCCCAAATTGAATGCAAATTGTCACGGGAACATGCCTCATACAACTTATATACATTAACTTTATCATATATCAGTTCATACATAGAATATTGGTTATTTGCAAACCTTTCAAAAAACGGATCCCATTTCGGTAGTTTATTACTTTTTGATGAATTCAACCAAGAATCCATTGGCATTAAATTCCATAGTTCATCATTCATAACGAACGTCCAAGGTATAAAATGATCCACATCATAGTTGTCTTTATTTATTGGTTCATCTTTGAAAACATCCACAACCGGACACATCACCAATATTTCTTTCCAAAGATTTCTTACATGCGCTAACTTACGCATCTTTTCATCTAGTTGTGCTAATTTATACACAAGCCCCGGGACCTCCGGATTATTGTTCTGTAGCCATTTAACTTTTTCCAATTGTATCCATCCCTTAATAACAACCGCATTATCCTGGATCATTTGAATCCAACCTTCATTAAAGCGAATAACTCTTTTTAATCCATTCTCTGTACCAAAAACATATGGTAAAAGCAGAGAGGTTTCATTTAACCGGTTATAATAAGCCATCATCCTTCCTGCGCTGCTATCCAAGCTGATTTGATCAGATCCTCGGTTTGCAAATCCGGATAATGCCTTTATTGGAACATTTAGTGTCAGATCCATTTTACTAGAATGCAGCTCTGGGTCATCATCAAATTCTGCAATCTTATTCTTTATTTCAACTTTTGATGCACTATTCGAAAGCACGCTCAGGTCATGTAATCTTAATACCGCTTTTTCAAGATTATCTTTGATTTGTCCATCTCTAAATATCCCGCTTAGATGAACATGATACTCCAAAACAGAGTACCAAGCATTTGCGATCATTTCATTAATAATTTCATCATACGAAGCTTCATGTTTGTCTTCTGAAATCAGTTGAACAATTGCTTCTAGCCAATAAAACTTATAACAAAATGATGGATCTTTCATCATTTTTGAAAACCCCTCAATATTTAAAGTGTTATAGTATTTCTTATCAATAAGTAATTCAGCCAAATCATCACCCCCAAAAACTAAATATCAATAACTTGCATATCTTTTCCATAATAATCAATTATAGCTTATTGCCATAAGCATAATACATAATAAACATCAAAGTAACATATTTATATTGTACTGTCGTACTATATTCTTAGCAAGCATATACGATTTCATCGTATATGCTTTCCTTTTTGCAAATACAAAATTAAGCTATATTTTTAACTTTACTTGATATACATCAAAGTTTGCTCAATATCTTCAATTGCTCCAGTGCCACTTGTTGAATCTTATCGTTTTTCAACTTTTTTAACAACATGAGCATTTCTTTCTCTATTTCTTCCACCTTATCACAAGAAAATTCTCCATTTAACAAATATCCTGAAGTTGTTCCTAGAATCTCAGCGAGTTCAACAATGATGCTACCCTTAATATCCACCTTATTATTCTCATATTGTGAGATCAGTGGTTTTGTTGTACATAATATTTCTGCTAAATGTTCTTGTGTCATCCCCATTTTATTTCTCTGTTCTCTAATTCTTCCACCCATTGTATCTGTTGCAATTTTAGTCATATTTCCTCTCCATTCCAGAGCATAAACCGGAAATATAAAAAAAATTGGCCCATAACACAGCAATAGAGCGGGATTCAAAGAATCCCACCCCTACTATTGACACAGAGCCATTATAAAAAGCACGAATATTTTTCGTGCTTTTTATTTGCATAGGTATTCAATTATTGTAAATAGGCGAACTAATTTTTGCCCTTTACTTTCACAAACCCCTAAATTCTTTGGATTTATTATTCTTTGTTCTTCATCGTCGGGAATAAAAGTACATCCCTGATTGCCATGGAGTTTGTCAATAGCATGATGAAACGGTCAACACCGATACCAATACCTCCGGTTGGTGGCATACCATATTCCAATGCGCACAAGAAATCCTCGTCTAACTGATTTGCTTCCTCATCGCCTGCTGCTCTTAATGCTTCCTGAGCTTCAAAACGACCTCTCTGATCCAGAGGATCATTTAATTCAGAGAAAGCATTGGCCATCTCTCGTTTTGTGATGAACAGCTCAAAACGCTCGGTATAATCAGGATTACTTGGCTTTCTGCTTGCCAAAGGTGAAATCTCTACCGGATGATCCATAATGAAGGTCGGTTGTACCAGATGCTCCTCCACATATTCTTCGAAGAACAGGTTGATAATGTCGCCTTTCTTATGCCTTGCTTCAAATGCTATGTGATGTTCCTTCGCAAGTGCCTTAGCTGCTGCCTCATCAGGGATCTGCTCAAAATCGATGTTCGCATATTTCTTAATTGCTTCCACCATAGTCAGTCGTTCAAAAGGCTTGGATAAATCTATTTCAACATCGTCATAAGTAATTGTTGTCGTGCCAAGTACCTTCTGAGCTACGTTACGGAATAAATCTTCAACTAGATCCATCATTCCGAAGTAGTCCGTATAAGCCTGGTATAACTCCAACAGTGTAAATTCCGGATTGTGTCTTACGGACAATCCTTCATTACGAAATACTCTGCCGATCTCATAAACGCGTTCCAACCCGCCAACAATCAGTCGCTTTAAATATAATTCTAGGGATATTCTTAAATGAATATCTTCATCTAGAGCATTATGATGGGTATTAAACGGTTTTGCTGCTGCACCACCGGCATTGGGTACAAGTACCGGGGTCTCAACTTCGATAAATTCTCTGTTATCTAAATAATTACGGATTTCTCTAATGATATGGGAACGCTTGATAAAGGTATCCCTTACCTCCGGATTAACGATCAGATCAATATAACGTTGTCTGTATCTGGTATCAGTATCCTTCAAGCCGTGAAATTTCTCAGGCAGGATCTGAAGGCTCTTTGTCAAAAGAACAATCTTATGGGCTTTTACCGAAATCTCTCCGGTATGTGTCTTAAACACTTCACCTTCTAAGCCAACTATATCACCGATATCATATTTCTTAAACTCAGCGTAAAGCTCTTCTCCGATGTCATCGCGTTTTACATATGCCTGAACATCTCCGCCTAAATCCCTGATATTACAAAAGGACGCTTTGCCCATAATTCTTTTTGTCATGAGACGTCCGGCGATGGAAACTGTTTTACCCTCAAATTCCTCAAAATTGTTAATGATATCACTGGAGTGATTGGTAACATCGTACTTCATGATCTGGAAGGGATCCTTGCCATTCTCCTGAAGTTCTGCCAGCTTTGCTCTTTTTACCTTCAATAATTCATTAATATCCTGTTCTGCCTGTATTCTTTCATCAGCCATGAATTTCACCTCTTATCACAGTAAACCTTCCTGTCACTTCTGTTAATCATACAGGTTGCTTACTTAATTTTATTAATTTGACTTCTGTATTCCTAGAATTTTGTACTGCATGGAACCTGAATGTGTATCAACACTTACAACGTCTCCAACTTTTTTGCCGATTAATCTGCTACCCAGCGGAGATTCATTTGAAATTTTACCTTTTAAGCTATTTGCCTCTGTAGAACCGACTAATTTGTATTCAAGTTCTTCTTCAAATTCCATATCATAAATCTTGATTTTACAGCCTATATTTATCATATTAACATCTACTTCGTCTTCTACAACAACTTCAGCATTCTTAAGGATCTTATCTATTTCTTCAATGCGGGTTTCAATGTCTCTCTGCTCGTCTTTTGCTGCGTCATACTCTGCATTTTCAGAAAGATCCCCCTGCTCTCTTGCTTCCTTAATCTTCTGTGCTACCGACTTTCTTTGATTCACTTTTAAATCATGAAGCTCATCTTCCAGTTGTCGTAATCCCTCATAAGTCAATATGTTTTTCTTTTCTACCATATTAAAACACCCTTCCTCCATATTGCTTTTTATACAATATACAATACATTCAAAGTATTATATCGTATCAATTGTGTCTTGTCAACCGTATTAAATCCTTACAAAATTTATCGGATTATTCAGTAAAAAAGCTTATATCAACACCTGTTTTTTAACTTTTTATATCCCTGCTCAAAAGTTACATTATATCTTATCTTCAAACCATATAAAATATTCTATTGTTTTGTGAATAATACATATTTGAAAATAACTTTCTATGAAAGCGGTGATATAATACGGTTTAAAATTAATTCGTATATTTTTTGAATATTTTCATAGATTTTATAATGTGACGTTCTTAAAAATATCCGTAAAATCAAAGGTTGCAAAATAATCTGCAGGTTTTTCAGCTCTTCGTATCAGCTGTACAGTACCATCTTCCTTCAACAATAGCTCGGCTGATTTAAGCTTGCCGTTATAATTGTAGCCCATCGCATATCCATGAGCTCCTGTATCGTGGATTACCATCAGGTCACCAATGTCAATCTTCGGCAGCATGCGGTCAATGGCAAACTTATCATTGTTCTCACAGAGAGAACCGGTAACATCGTATTTGTGGTCGACGGGTTCATTTTCTTTACCCATTACCGTTATATGGTGATACGCTCCATACATTGCAGGTCTCATCAGGTCAACGGCGCAGGCATCTAACCCGATGTATTCCTTGTAAATATGTTTCTCATGAATTGCTGTAGCCACAAGATGTCCATAGGGAGCTAGCATAAAACGGCCAAGCTCTGTAAAGATTGCAATATCACCCATTCCTGCCGGAACAAGGATTTCTTCAAATGCTTTCTTAACACCCTGTCCAATTACCATGATATCATTTACATGGGAATGCGGTTTATATGGTATTCCGATACCACCGGAAAGATTAATGAATTTAATGTCTGCTCCGGTCTTATCACGGAGTTCAACGGCCAGTTCAAATAGAATACCTGCTAACGCCGGATAATATTCATCAGAAGCGGTATTACTTGCCAGGAAAGAATGAATTCCGAAGGTTTTCACTCCCTTTGCTTTCAGCTTCTTGAAGCCGTCAATCAGCTGTTCCTTGGTGAAACCATATTTAGCATCCCCCGGATTATCCATAATGCCATTGGTGGTCTTGAATACACCGCCCGGATTGAAACGACAGCAGATTGTCTCCGGAATACCTACGATCTTCTCAAGATAGTCGATATGGGTATAATCGTCCAGATTAATGATTGCCTTCAATTCTGCTGCTTTCTCAAATTCCTCTGCCGGAGTTGCATTGGAGGAGAACATGATGTCGTCACCGGAAAATCCAAGAGCTTCGGACATCATCAATTCTGTCATGGATGAGCAGTCAGAACCGCAGCCTTCTTCTTTAAGTATATTGAGTATATAAGGGTTTGGTGTTGCTTTAACAGCAAAATATTCCTTAAACCCCTTATTCCAAGCAAACGCCTTATAAAGCCTTCTGGCATTTTCACGAATACCTTTTTCATCATAAAGGTGAAAGGGGGTTGGATACTTTTTCGTAATCTCCAATAGTTGGTCGCGTGTTACAAATGGTGTTTTCATAAAGAACCTCCTGTTTACTTTAACTTTTCGTTAATTGCGAAACGATATAAGCTACTTATCTTGGATTAATTATTTCATAGTTGCCGGACCTAATCCCGCTAGTAAAATCTCCGATATCTTCTAATTTATACTGGAACGCCACTCCGCTGTGACGGGGCTCCAGTCCATGGGCATCTGTTCCTGCTGTTACAGGTAGTTTATGCTTTTTGGCATAAGCTAGTGCCTGTTTATCAAATTTATCATTCCGGTTACCTACATTAATGTATTCCACCGCATCGACATATTCCGGAAACAGCCTGACTTCCTTGATATAAGGCCTTACCCGGAAAGGATGTGCATGTACGATAAAACCACCGTCTTCATGAATTCTTTGATATTGTTCTTCAATGGTCCAGGTAAGAATATCTGGGTGGTTTAGCAGCCAGGTTTTATCGAGTCCATAAATCAAAAATTCAGTGGCTTTAAAATTAGCCTCCCAACCAAAGAAAACAGAAAGACCAATCCGGTCTCCTTCTTCCTTCGCGTTCTCGTAGCCTTTGCAGAACAGATTAATCCGTTCTTCCCAAGAAAGGTCTCTGGGGACATTACTGTTACCATTGAAAAAATGATCCGTTACGATAATTCCGTCGTAACCAGCATCTTTATAGTACCTCACATGCTCCACTGCACTATATATTGCACACGCGCTTGCTTCGCAGGTGTGAAGATGTGTCTCATACTTATATAGGCCCATATTGTACCACAGCCTTTCCTACTAAATATTTATTCAAATGTATATTTATGCTACCGATTTTATTACTAAAATCGCTCTTGCTTTGCCGTTTTACCCTTGTTTGAAAGAATTCCCCCTTTCACATAATGTCAAAGGGGGTTTAATGTACTTTAAATATTGTTCCCATTATACATCATTCTACGTTTTTTTCAATTGTTTTTTTAAAAAAACACTTAAAAAAATACTCAAAATGTTTGTGAAGTAAAACAGTCAATTTAAATACATTAAAAAGTATTAAAAACTATAACCTAATCTTCGAACATATGATTGCTTAAAATTACTAGAAATCTTTGAAAAGGTGTGTTATAATCCAAGATAAGCAAAGGGATGTGGTTAAGCAACCTTAAAACTACTATATCTAGGACTACACTGCCTGAACTTCGTTCAGGCTAATCCGAAGAAAATCGCATATGAAACAAGTGTTTCATATGCGGTCTTGTTCGGATGCTACTGGTGCAGAGCACCAGGGCAGTGTAGTCCGTATTATTATGACATTAATTTGAATCCAACCACAGCCCGCGCAACGTGAGCAAGAAAACGAAGTTTTCGAGCTCTCAGCCAAAGTGTAAAATTTAATTCAGAAGGGGTTTTCATCATGGAACAATATAGCGGGAGCCAGATTGTAGTTCTGGAGGGATTGGAAGCTGTACGAAAGCGTCCAGGTATGTATATCGGAAGTACAGGCCCCAGAGGTCTTCATCATTTAATCTGGGAGATTATTGATAACGGTATCGATGAGCATCTGGCTGGTTTTTGCACTAAAATTGATGTCACTTTACTAAAAGATGGCGGAATTGAAATATGCGATAACGGACGTGGTGTACCGGTTGATATCCACCCAACCAAAAAAATTCCAACAGTCCGCGTCGTTTACACGATACTCCATGCGGGCGGTAAATTCGGGAATTCAGCGTATAAAGTATCCGGAGGTCTCCACGGTGTTGGAGCATCCGTAGTAAATGCACTTTCCAAGCGGATGATTGTTGAAGTAAAGAGGGATGGTAAGGTTTACCGCGATGAGTACATAAATGGTGGTCATCCGTTTACCCAATTAGAAGATGGTTTACTTCCGGTAGTAGGAAAATGCAACAAATCCGATACGGGAACCAAGGTAATCTTTTATCCTGATGATACTATCTTTGAAACTGTGGAATTTAAGGCAGATATTATTCTGAAGAAATTAAAAGAGATTGCATTTTTAAATAAGAACATATTGATTAATTTTACGGATCAGATAACAGGTATCACTAAGACCTATCAGGAGGAGTTCGGCATCAAGAGCTTCGTATCCTACCTTACCCGTGAGATGACGACTCTTCATGACGAACCCATCTATCTGGAAGGCAAAAGCGGTGAAATTGAAGTGGAAATTGCACTTCAATATACGGATAGCTACAATGAGCAGATCAATGCATACTGTAACCGCATCAACGTTGTAGACGGTGGCACATTAGTAACCGGTTTTAAGACCGGTCTTACCCGTGTCATTAATCAGTACGCAAGAGAGCTGAATTATCTGAAGGAAAAGGATGAGAATTTCGATGGCAAGGATATCCGAAACGGACTTGTTGCCATTATCTCAATCAAGCATCCCGATCCTCAGTTTGAAGGCCAAACCAAGACAAAGCTCGGTAACACCGATGCTAAGAGTGCTGCGGATGATGTATTCTCCTCCGAATCTCAACGTTGGTTTGACAAACATGTTGAAGTATTACGAAGTATTCTTGACAATTCCATGAAATCCTTCAATGCCAGACGAGCAAGTGATAAAGCAAGAGTCGCTGTCATGAAGCAATTGAGTGATGTGGATACACGAAGCAAATTAGCCTCCTGTTCCTCGAAGAAGCCCGAAGAATGCGAACTCTATATCGTAGAAGGTGATTCTGCAGGTGGAACCGTAAAAACCGCAAGAAACCGCCGCACCCAGGCTGTCCTTCCACTAAGAGGCAAGATCCTCAACGTAGAAAAGGCAACTCTGGAGAAAATCCTTGTAAACAATGAAATCAAGTCCATGATTGCCACCTTCGGTTGTGGAATCGGTGATGAATTTGACATTACAAAGCTTCGGTATGATAAAATCATAATCCTGACCGATGCCGACGTCGACGGAGCCCATATCAGCACCCTGCTCCTCACCTTCTTCTACCGTTTCATGCCACATCTGATCCTTGAGGGTAAGATTTATCGGGGAATGCCTCCTCTCTATAAAGTAGAATACGAATCTTCAGCGAAAGGTAAAAAGGCGAAACAATCCGAATACCTGTTCAATGACTTTGAACTTGACAAATTCCGCAAGAAGGAAGGCAACAAGATCCTAAATCTCCAGCGTTATAAAGGGCTTGGTGAAATGGATGCTCATCAGCTCTGGGAGACAACACTAGATCCGGAGACCAGAATTCTTGCACAGATAGAGATTAGTGATACCGTTGAAGCGGACGAGGTTACCACGATGCTGATGAGTAACAACGTTCCCCCGCGACGTTCCTTTATAATGGAAGAAGCGAAAAATGCTAAGGTGGATATCTAAGCATAGCTAGAGTACTACACGCACTATACGAAAGCTGCCTGACAGCAGCATGGAGGATTATGTTACTATGAAAAAGATAACTGATCAATTCATCCAGATGGATTTTTCCGAAGAGATGAAGAACAGCTACCGAGATTATGCGATGAGCGTTATTATCGCCAGAGCATTGCCGGATGTCCGGGACGGATTAAAGCCGGTACAAAGAAGAATTCTTTATTCAATGATAGAACTTGGTCTTGAACCATCAAAACCTCACAGAAAGAGTGCACGTATCGTCGGTGATACTATGGGTAAATACCATCCCCACGGCGATACCTCCATTTATGATGCCCTGGTGCATATGACTGAGGATTATTCACTAAGCGTACCGCTCGTAGACGGACATGGTAACTTTGGTTCTATCGATGGTGATGGAGCTGCGGCGATGCGTTATACCGAAGCAAGATTGTCCAATGGTGCCATGGCTTTACTGGACCATTTGGATAAAGGACTTGTTGATTTTACACCTAACTTTGATGATAGTGAGAAGGAACCGGTTGTACTGCCGGCGATGATCCCAAATCTCCTGATTAACGGAACTACCGGAATCGCAGTAGGTATGGCTACTAATATGCCTCCTCACAATCCTTCCGAAGTAATCGATGGCGTTATCGCATATATGGATAACCCCAATATCACGATCCAACGTCTGATGGAGCATATCCCTGCTCCGGATTTTCCGACGGGAGGCACCATAATCAATCAGGAGGACTTAGCTTCCTTATATGAGACTGGTGAAGGCAAGATCCGTATCCGTTCTAAGGTAGATATTGAGAACGGAGAAAATGGTCGTAAGAATATCGTTATTACTGAGATACCTTATACTGTTGCAGGTAATAAGACAAAGCTTGTCGAGAGCCTTTCAGGCCTAATGAAGGACAAGGTATTCGATGAGATCTACGATATCCGTGATGAATCCTCCAAGGAAGGCATCCGTGTCGTTATTGAGGTTAAGAAGGAACGGGATCTGGATAACCTGTTAAATGGTCTATATAAAAAATCTACCATGGAAGATACCTACTCTGCTAATTTCCTCGCAGTAAAGGACCAGCAGCCCATCGTATTTAATCTGAAGTCGTTGATCAGTGAATTTGTAGATTTTCAGGTGGAATTATATACGAAGGAATACCAGTACCTCTTAGATAAAGCAATCAAACGGTTGGAAATCGTAGGTGGTTTGATCAAAGCTACTGATGTAATCGATCTAATTATTGAGATATTACGAGGCAGCTCTTCCATCAAACAGGCTAAGGCCTGTCTCATTGAAGGTATTACTGAGGGTATTAAATTCAAATCTGCAAAGTCTGAGAAGGATGCAAAAACCCTTGACTTTACCGAGCGTCAGGCGGATGCAATCCTTTCGATGCAATTGAGTAAATTAATTGGTCTTGAGATTCTGAAACTGCACGAGGAGAATAGCGACCTGATTACTTCCATTGAAGAATACAGAAAAATCCTTGGTGATTCTAAGGAATTATACAAGGTAATCAAAGGCCGCCTGAAGGAATACAAGAAGCTCTTCCACTATCCCAGAAGAACAGCACTTGCAAATACTACTCTATCCGAGTATGTGGAAGAAGTGAAAATTGAGGACATCTATGTACTGGTTGACCGCTTCGGTTATACCAAATCCATCGATGTTGCTAGCTATACCAGAGCATCTGAGGATAACCTAAAGGAATTTGTGCATATTATTATGATGAAGAATACGGACAAGTTATGTGTATTCACCGCTGAGGGTAATATGTATCAAGTAAAATCAGAAAGCATTCCAAGGTGTAAGATGAAGGATAAGGGCATACTGATCCATACCCTATGTAAGCTGGATAAGGAAACCGTAATTCTCTATACCTCCTTTGAGCAGTTATTTGAATCACAGCTCTTATTCACAACGAAGGCAGGCTTTATTAAACAGGTATCCGGTGCGGAATTTGAGACCAACCGTTCCCAGATTAATGCCACCAAGCTGGAGGCTAAGGACGAGGTAATCAGCATTAATTTGCTAACAGCACATGAGGTATTGTCAGGTAACTTAAAGGTTATCATCCTTACTGACAAAGGCTCCTCTCTGGGCTTCCTGTTGTCAGAAGTAAGTGAACTCAAGAAAACGAGCCGAGGTGTGAAAGGTATTACCCTGGAGAAGAATGATTCTGTATGCTTTGCTACAGCCTTAAGCCCGAATGCAGAAACCTTCCAATATAATGACAAGATCTTAAGTGCCAAGAAGGTCCGTTACCGTAAACGAGGTGATAAGGGACAGAAGGCAACCTTGTAACAGAATAAAAAGTATATTAATTGAGCCTCATTCATCAGACCATTTTTGCGGAACTGATGATGAGGCTCATACTTTAATCTATTGGCATTATTCGTATTATGGGTATAATGCGAATTCTTTCATCGTATCTCCTATTCAATTTATTCCTGCTTTACCTCTCTTTTAAATTCCAGGATATCACCGGGCTGGCAATCCAACACATCACAGATGGCTTCTAAGGATGAAAAACGGATAGCCTTCACTTTACCGGTTTTTAAGTTAGATAGATTGACGCAAGATATCTTCACTTTCTTTGAAAGCTCATTCAAGGTCATCTTCCGGTCTGCCATAATTCGATCTAATCTTAATATTATTGCCATTCTACACCTCAGCACTCTTTCTGTTCAACTTATTTATACAGTCATATCGGTATTATTCTGATATAAAAATCCATAACGGATTACTCTTGAGAATAAGATACACAGAACGCCTATCATTAAAAGCATACCATCAATTAATGACTTATCCCCTTTTGACATAATCTGAAAACTGCTAGTAATGTATCCTGATATATGCGGGAAGATAACGGAAGCTGCCACAAAAATAGTGCCTATAGACATTGTGCATAGTACAAGTATCTTAGAAAATGGTCTTCTGGTTCGCGCAATATTTACTAGTGATGCAAAGCAGAGAAAAAATGCTACAAAAAACAAGGAATTGTTTAGAAAAAAACTAGTTCCTTTCTCAACCCAAACCCTGTTTGCAATTCCATAAGAGAAAAATGCTAGCCCTGACAATGAAATGATACCTGTTAATCCTAATGATAACCCTAACGTAATTTTAAAGGAACGGTCAAATTGAATTTCCTTCTCCCCCTCACAAGATAGTACGACATCATTAATCTCATTTTTGATTTCATCATTAATTACATTTTTGATTTCATCTTTCATTCTATTCGCCTCCAATAATATCCGTTATTATCCATATTTACCCTTATTAATTTTATTATATCACCTATTAAATGAATGTCAATATATAATTAATGATTATCAATATTTATATAACGATTATCATTATACTTATGTAAAATACCTTCCGACTACGATGGTGGTGCGGAGGTGGATTGAAACACGGCTATCCTGTTTATAAATCAAAAACCTTAAGTAACGTTTTATTACCATATATAAAATCGGCTTCCATAGTTGCAAAAACTATGGAAGCCTTGATATAACGATGCAAAAACTATTTATAATATATTTCGGGTAGGTGGCTCTCCTTACTTAATATATCCTAACCTATAGCTATCGCTAATCAACCTCCGTACTAGCCACCTCTGTAAATTCGCTATATATATACTTATCCATGTATTTACTGTAGGCTTGTATTTTATAATAATAAGTCTTACTTGTTTCAAGTTGTATATCAGTGAATTTTGTATCATAAGCACTTTCTATCATAACAATTTGTGTATATTTCCCATTCTTGCTCGTAGAACGATAAATAACATACCCTTTTGAATATAGCATCGGACTCCAGGTAATATTCACCTGAACCGAGTTATCAAGATCCGTTTTTGTTATCCGTACATCCTCGGGTACATCCGGTATGATTATTTGAACATACATGCTTTTGGCACTGTTATACTTCGCATTCTTATAATTTGCAGTGACTTTATAACTACAATAGGAACCCTTCGGAAATGTTGTATCACTATAGGAAGTTGCTGCAACAGTACCAATTTTTATATACTCCTCATCAAACGAACTCTTCCGATAGACCGTATAATTTTTAGCATCCTTGATTTTGTTCCATGACAAATTAATGGCTGATGATGTTCCTGAATCAAATTCTATTGTGGGAGAAGGCAATGTTACTGTTACAGTGCAGCTTACTGTTTTTCCGTTTTTCGATTTTGCTGTGATTGTTGCTACACCTAATTCGTTTGCAATAATAACGCCATCCAGAGTAACAGTAGCAACTTTGTTATTACTGGATTGATAGGTCAATGTCTGATTAGACGAAAGCGGTACAACAACGGATGCTAAGATAAGGACTCCACCCTTATTTATAATCGGATTTGTTGCATTAATTAACACTGCTTCCCCTTTTTTTGAGGAATCATAATAACCGAACTTCAATGCAAAATCAATATCTACTAATTTATTGGCATAAGTCTCAACCACAGATCCTTTTTTCCCAAATAAACTTATGTCAAGGTTACGACCGAAGCCCTGATTATATAATACATAAGCTGCCCCTTCTTGAATTTCAGTAACGCTATCAGGTATTAACAGGTATTTTAAATTCAAAACAGCATCCGGATTTTTGCTAAATGCCCAGCTGCCTATTTTTTTCGTCCCCTTCGGAATAATATACGATACCCCTGCTCTCTTTTCCGGATATGCTATTATTTCTCTTTTGTCTTCCGTAAATAATACACCATCGATATCACCGAAGGTTTCATTCTCTTCCGGCACAGTAAAGCTCTCTAAGGCACCATTCAGAAAAGTACTTCCATCAACATCAGAATATCCATTATCCTTAATTGTTCTTGTGACATTTGAGTTAAATATGATGTGTTTCAGATATTTTGCCCTATTAAAATCAGCCAAGCTGATATCTAATACACTTTCCGGTAATTGATAGGTATTGTCCTTTTTGTTCTGAGGATAATGAAGGAGCTGCGTTCCATCCTTACTGAATACTACACCCTCCACACTACTAAAAATCTCACTCTGTTCATCAACATTAACACTTTCAAGACCATTCGTCTGGGTATAATCCCATTGCATCTTAGATACACCTTTGGGGAAGGTTAGCTCCTTTAATGCATAACAACCTTCTATATAATTACTTTCAAATGATATAAGTGACTCTGGAAGCGATATACCAGTAAGCTTTGAGCAACCCGCGAAAGCTCCTTGCCCTATCTCTGAGATTCCCTCCGGAAGATTAATCTGAACTATATCCGTACAGTTTTTGAAGGCTTCAGCACCGATTTGCTTCACGGTATCAGGTACTGTTACTATCTTATCTCTACCAATATACTTTTCTAATACTCCGTATTCATTAATAATGAAGTTCTTCGTGGCTGCATCCACTTTCACTGTATTAATACACATAACAAATAGTAACAGTAAAGTTACAACAATTATAATGCTTTTTGTTTTCTTTTCCGGCATCGTTGGTATCTCCCTCTTATAATGATTAGATAAAATAATTTTAATCTATTATGATTCCACAATCAACCATTTTTTGTAATATAAAAGCTCCCAAAGTTGTCTAAAACTCTGGAAGCTCTGATTTTATGATACGTCTATAATATGTTACATGACTAATACTTAATTTTGAAATATTTGCTATTTAATGGTCCTCGGTGCCCTGTCCGTAGTATGCATTGGCACCATGTTTTCTGAAATAATGTTTATCCAACAGATACTGGGATACACGTGATACCTGCGGATTTAAGGTTATTGTGTTGTATGCCATCTCTGCCACTTTATCAAGAACGACCGCATTGTATACGGAGCCTGCCGGTGTCTTGCCCCAGGCAAAAGGACCATGGTTCTTCACCAGAATACCGGGGATTGCCATAGGATCCTTGTCTCCAATGGTCTCAACAATAACATTACCTGTAGATAGTTCGTATGCTTCGTTGATCTCCTTCTCGGTTAATGCTCGCGCACAAGGGATATCTCCATAGAAATAATCCGCATGGGTAGTACCAAATGCAGGAATCGGCATGCCAGCCTGTGCAAATGTCACTGCCCAGGAGGAGTGAGTATGAACAATACCTCCGATCGCAGGATAATTCTTATATAAAACAAGGTGGGTAGGTGTATCCGACGATGGCTTATAATGACCTTCTACCACATTACCTTCCAGGTCAACGACAACCATATCTTCCGGTTTCATGGTCTCATAATCTACACCGCTGGGCTTAATAACAACCAACTGCTTCTCCCTGTCGATTCCACTTACATTGCCCCAGGTATAGATGACCATACCCTTTGCAACTAGATCCATATTCGCATCATATACTTCTTTCTTTAATTTCTCCAGCAATTAATTCGCCTCCATAATCCTAATAGAATGATGAGCACTGACAGCTCAATGACAAATTGTTTATGTACATATTTCAATATAATCGAATCCGAATTCATTTGCAATACTAAGTTTCCATCATTGCTCCATGGCATCCGTCCCTCAATAGGAACAATACAAGAGAATCCGGGAGAGTCCTGCAAACCTTCGCATACATGAACAGGTCCCACTTTTCAATGAAAAGCAGGACCTGCGTAATTAGTAATAAAAAGCATTTATATAATTTTCCGTTCGAGCAAATCAGCGGAACGTCTGATGCTCTCTTTCGTCTTGGTAAAATCGTAATTTAAGAAGGAAGAATTTATTTCCTTATTCTCTATAGCACTCTTGCTATCCATCATCTTTAATAAAGTCTCGAGATGATCTGATATCTCTATGAGATTAACGATATAGGTAGAAAGCTGTTCCTGTACAAAAGCTCCGTCATCAATAAATAATGCCAGCTCTAATTGATAGGAAGAATCTGCAAGTGCCGAAACGCCAATATTACCAAGCATCTTTCTCAAGGTCTGGGTAATTGTACGTAGCCCTTCGTATTCTTCCGAAAAATACATCGATTGAAGAAGCGGTAGCTTGGACTTTATACTCTTCAGCATCGACAGGAGAGCATTTGCATAATTATCCATATTACCCAGGAAATACCGATAGCCGGAGTTAAAATCAATCTCCGGTATGCAATCAAACATTTCCTTCGTAATTTCTCCTCTCATAACGAATCCCTCCATGGACTTTCTTGGTATCTACTACTATATATTGTAACTTTGTGTAAATATTAACACAATATAGTAAGTTTGTAAATATCTATAGATCGATTTTCCTATAATGCCGTCGAAATTTCTTATTATCTGGCGGTTGCTTCAGTATTTTTTACATGTATTTCGACATAATATCTTCTTGTATTAGATATATCGGAGAAAACTCATATTCGGACTAGCTTATTTATTAAAAATGTTGTATTATAAATCTACATTTTTAATAAAAGAACGTGACAAACCGTTTTAATGTAATTTTAGGAGGTTAACAAGTGGAAAAAGAAATAGTTATCGTACTTGACTTCGGCGGGCAATATAATCAATTGATTGCCAGAAGAGTCAGAGAATGTAATGTATATTGTGAAGTTCTTCCCTATACTACGAGTCTTGAACGTATTAAGGAAATCGCTCCGAAGGGAATCATCTTCACCGGCGGTCCTGCCAGTGTATATGAGCCCGGTGCACCCAGCTGTGATCCCGGTATCTTCACTCTTGGAATTCCTGTACTTGGCATCTGCTATGGTTGCCAGCTGATGACCCACCTCCTGGCAGGCCAGGTATCCAAAGCTCCGGTGAGAGAATATGGTCGTACCGAAATCAATGTATCTACAACATCTAAATTGTTTCAAGACATTTCCGCAAGTACCATCTGCTGGATGAGCCATACCGACTACATCGAGAAACCAGCTGCCGGTTTTTCTATCATTGCCAAATCAGACTCCTGCCCGATCGCAGCGATTGAAGATGAAGAAAGAAATCTCTATGGTGTTCAGTTCCATCCTGAAGTTGTTCACACTCCCGAAGGTTCAAAGATGCTTCATAACTTCTTATATAAAGTATGTAACTGCTCCGGTGATTGGGTAATGTCTTCCTTCGCTGAAGAGATGATTGCTTATTTAAAAGAAAAAATCGATAATAAGAAAGTATTGTGCGCGCTTTCCGGCGGAGTAGACTCCTCCGTAGCTGCCGTTATGATCAGTAAAGCAGTCGGCAAACAGCTTACTTGTATCTTCGTTGACCATGGCTTACTCCGTAAGAACGAGGGTGATGAAGTAGAACAGATCTTCTCAAACCAGTTTGACTTGAACTTTATCCGTGTAAATGCACAGCAACGTTTCTATGATAAATTAGCCGGTATCTCCGAACCGGAACAGAAGAGAAAAATCATCGGTGAGGAATTCATCCGAGTATTCGAGGAAGAAGCCAAGAAGATCGGAACCGTAGACTTTCTGGTTCAAGGAACCATTTACCCCGATGTTATCGAAAGCGGCCTTGGTAAATCAGCCGTAATTAAGAGCCATCATAACGTAGGCGGTCTTCCTGATTATGTAGACTTTAAAGAGATCATCGAGCCTTTACGTGACCTCTTCAAGGATGAGGTTAGAAAAGCAGGCTTAGAGCTTGGTATTCCGGAGAATCTTGTATTCAGACAACCCTTCCCCGGCCCCGGTCTTGCAATCCGTATCATCGGAGATATATCTCCTGAAAAGGTTAAGATTCTTCAGGACGCTGATTATATCTACCGTGAGGAAATCGCAAAAGCAGGTATCGATAGAAGCATCGGCCAGTACTTTGCAGTATTAACTAATCTTCGAAGCGTTGGTGTTATGGGTGATGAGAGAACCTATGATTATACCGTGGCTTTAAGAGCGGTAACAACCACAGACTTCATGACAGCGGAATTTGCTGAGTTACCTTGGGATTTGTTAGGTAAGATTTCTAACAGAATTGTAAATGAAGTAAAACATGTAAATAGAATTTGCTATGACATTACGGGCAAGCCACCAGCTACCATAGAGTGGGAATAGTCGCGAAAGCTACGAGCAATACAAATATAAATAAATACTCCGCCAAAAGAGCAAGCTCTTTCGCGGAGTATCTATTTATATTTGTAAGGCGACAGCCCGCGCACGAGGAAAGGCGAAGCCTTTTCGAGTTCGCGTTTGCGAGTAGCTTATATTAGCTGGTGGCTCTCCGCGAAAGAGCTTGCTCTTTTGGCGGAGTATTTATTTATACTTGTAAGGCGACAGCCCGCGCACGAGGAAAGGCGAAGCCTTTTCGAGTTCG
>FWWL01000292.1_pt1 | contig 144605 bp, 138 predicted proteins | sample 2228331 | NCBI WGS metagenome assembly FWWL01 (sample SAMEA103939775, study PRJEB20133) | metagenome | reverse complement strand
ATAGGCGCGGGCCAGGCGGCGTAGCTCCTCCTCAGCCTGCCGGCTCTGGGTGATGTCACGCGCGATGCCCTCAAGGGCCACCAGCGTGCCGTCCTCATCGTAGATGGGGACGTTGATCTGCTCCGTCCACACGATGCGCCCGTCCTTGTGCACCCAGCGCAGCTGGACGGGTTTGCCCAACCCTTCGCCGGAGGCGATCCGTTCCAGTTTGGGGTGATCGTCGGGATGAACGATCTTAAATCCCAGATCGGGATCGGCGTAGTGTTCTTCCGGCGTATAGCCCACCACGGCTGTCGCCGCCGGATTGACGTACTCAAACCCTCGGATGGGGTGCAGGCGGTAGCGGTAGATGAGGTCGCGGGCATTTTCGGCCAGGCGGCGGTAGCGCTCCTCGCTCTCGCGCACGGCCTCATTGGCCTGCGCCAGCTCCGCTGTACGCTCCTGCACAGTCAGTATCAGGCGTGCCCACTGGTTAACTGTGGAATACGCCAGCGCTGCCAGCAGCAAGGGAATCACCAGCGTGGTCCCGCGCTGCAGCCACATCTCCAGCCCAAGGGCTGCCTCCCAGCCCCCACGCGGAACGCCGGCTATCTCCCATGTCGCGTCTGGCAGTTTCGCTACGGCGATGACGGGGTCAAGGGCGAAGAGCGCGCCGTCGCCATAGAGGATGCGACCTTCGCCGTCACGCAGGGCCAGCTCAACCGCCGAGGCTTCTGCCCCTGCCCAGACCTCCTCCATCAGCGAGGGCAGTTTTATCACTATGCCCACCAGCCCCCAGTATGCGCCCTCGTGATAGACAGCCTGCCAGGCGGCGATCTCCCAACCGCCTTGAGCCTGGCGGTAGGGAGAACTCAGCACCGGCCCACCCGATATGATGGCGCGCTGGATGTCGGTGCGTACTGAGCGTGGCTCTTCGCGCAACAGGTCACGCCCAGGGAGGTCTTCATTGCCTGCCAGGGGATAGACATAGCGCAGCACGCCCGCCGGTGCCACAACAAACCTTCGGATGCCCACCGCTTGCGTGCTGAGGGAGGTAACGAAGGTCTCAAAGTGCTCCGCCGAGAGGGATTCGCCTTCCGTCAGTTCGGCCTCTACAAGCGACTTCAGTGCCCCCAACAGGGTTAATTCTTGGCGGATGTTCGCCGTCAAGGCATCTTCATAAGACTCAACCTGGGCGGCTACAGAAGCGCGTACCTCAGCCAAGCGGAGCGCTTCGTACTCGCGGTTTGCCAGCCACCAGAGGGGCAACAGCACCCCCAGGGCGATCAGCGCACTCAACAGGGCGCCCTGCCTCGGCTTGAGGAAGGGCGCCCGCATATGGTGAAACAGCGCAAGCGGCCAGCGCTGCATGGGATCCCTCAACGGCGCTCTTGCTTGTCCAAACCCTCCTTATTATGGAGCAAGGGAGTGCTGTCGGCGACTCCCTTCCCCTTACAATCAGATTACAGATTGACAGGCCTCAAGCCAGCAGACGGCGGGCGAAGGCATCCAGTGCCTCGTAGTAGCCCTTGATGCTAGGGATATAGTGCCGCTCATCGGGGGCGTGCGGCCCGCACCCCGATTGCCCCCATACCACGCCCTGCCCGTGCGGCGCGAAGCGGGCGCTTGTGGCCGGTAGTTTCTTGCTAAGCGCTGGCTCCGTGCTGGAGACCTCACGCACGGCCTCCAGCAACGCCCGCAGGTAGGGGTTCTGCAGGTCGCAGGCGATGCCGGCATCCTGTACCTCCACGCTCACCTCAAGGCCTGCACGGCGGGCGTAGGCCCGCACGGCTTCCAGCAGGGCCGTCAGGTCATCTTGTGGGATGGGGCGCACCTCCACGCCCAGCTCGCCGCGGGTGGGGGTGATGTTGTAGAGACCTGGCTGCCCTATGCTGATGAAGGGGAAACTGTATGATGAGTGCCAGCCATCCGCTGCGTTGAGGGTGAGGTGGCGGGCAAACAGGCTCACCAGACGGGCGCGCGCCCTCAACAGCCGCTCGGAGAGGTCAGCGCGGGCTTGTTGAGCCGTGCCGCTGTGTCCGGCTTGTCCGTGTGCCACCAGCCTCAGGCGCAGCACGCCGCGGTTCTCGGTGCACACAGCGCCGAACAGTTCATCGCCCCGCTCACCAGTACGCTCCCCAGCGATGAGCAAACGGGGGATGTAATTGCGTTCGGTTTGTAGGGCCTCAAGCACGTGTGGGGTGCCCATCGGCTCCCCCTCGCCGATCTCCTCATTGCCCACCAGCAACAGGTTGAGCGGCGGCTTGGGGCCGGGCTGCGCCATGCAATCCTTCATCCACACCAGGTACGTAGCCACAACGGTCTTCATATCAGCGCTGCCACGCCCCCAGAGGTAATCGCCTTCCACGTGCGGCTCAAACTGTGACTCGTCCTGCGGCTCTACCACGTCAAAGTGCCCGCACAGCATTACCGGCGCGGCAAGGCGATCGGGGAAGTAGGCCAGCAAGGCGGGATACTTGCCGCTGTCAAAAGTGCGCACGGCCACCCCTGCGCTTTCCAGATAATCGCGGATGAAATGGGCGGCGCGGGCGATCTCGTCCAGCCGTTCGCTTGTCCCCCCGCTGATGGACGGGATGCGGATGAGCTGTTGAGCCAGGTCCACGATCTCGCTGGTTTTATCAGGGTAGTTCACCGCCACAACCCCAGCAGGGCGGGATGCAGGTTGAAAGGCCACGCGCGGCGAGACGGGCTGGTGACGCACCTCGGCGCGAGCGGCCTCAATTAGCCCCCGCAGGCGTTCGCCTGCGCTGCCCATGCTCTCCACCGCGGCGACGATCTCCTGCACACGGCGGCGCACCTCAGCTTCGCGCTCTTCGGCCAGCATGATGAGCACTTCAGGAGGGACGATGTTGCTGTCACCGATCTCGCGTCGGATGCGCTGGCGCATGATCTCGGCGGTGTTGGGAGCGCCATGATGCATAGCCACCAGTGGCTCCAGATACTTCCAACGGTCAAGCGCCAGTGCCAGAGGGCGCACTTGCTCCAGCGTCCAGCCCAGAAAACTGCGCATGGTGATCGGCTTGCCGGTAAAGGGGTCCTCAATTTCGGCGCGCAGGCCATGCGTGGCCGCCGCCGACTCGTTGCGGCGAGCGCGGGCGATATCCTCCATATCGTAGCGGAAAGCGCGGGCAAAGTCCGTGTCGGCGTAGAAGCGCAGCAGCAACAGCTCTACCAGCGTTAGGTGCGCCACGTCTAACCACAGGTCATGCCCCCATTCATCAGTGCGCAGCTCAACCCGCGACATGGGGATGTCAATGCGTGCCCGCAGGTTCTCCTGTTCTATTTGGCGAGCCATCTCCTCTACACTGGTCGCTGGTTGCCCTTTGAGCAGCGCTTCCAGCTGATCGCTGGTGATGGAGATGATGCGCTCCACCGGTTCAGCAGATGAACGGGCGCGCACGGGCGTCCAGTTGTTGTTGCCAAAGCGCACGCCGCGCTGCACGAGGTCATAGGAGAGGCGCACGTAGTCCTCGTAGCTACGGTAAAGGTAAGGTACATCCAGATTGCGATCGTTGGGGAAGGTCAGGTTGCGGTTGCTGTCCACGTCGGTCAGGAGCACAAGCGGCTCGCCCGTGCTGCAGTCAGCACGCAGGGGCGTGCTGGCAGTGATGGCAATGGAGAGCGCAGCGAAAGCGCGCATCAGCCGCGCCGCCTCAATATACACCTTGTTCTTATAACCATCTAAGTGGCCATTGCCACGCTCAGAGGCAGGCAGGTGCATGTAGTCCCACCCCAGCAGCGTCTCGGGCAGGGACACGTTGACGTGGGTCCCAGCGCAGGCCAGTGCACTGCCGTAGAGGTCCACGCAGCGCTCCAGATAGCGCCGCTTGGCAATGCTGAAACTGCCGGGGATTGATCCGTGCCCTACCTCAACGGGATAAAGCAGGTTGCCATGAAAGATGTACAATCGCCCGCCCACCTCGGCCCCGGCAGCGGCCAGCGTGTTAAGCAAGCAAGCCTCCAGCAGCCAGCCTTCGTAAATGGTGAGCACCGGTGAGGGGTAGGGCCGGGTGATCCACTCAATCATCCAGTGGAAGACCTCTGGCTTGCCTTGTTCGGCCAGCCAGCGCGGGGTGCGGTGAGCAAGTAAGTAGTCCGCGAAGCTCTCGCCATGCGGGCCGCTGCTCACCGGCCGGAAGCGCGCATCGTAGAAGTTCCACTCCAGCTCCAGGCCGCTGGTGCCGCCTGTGGGGCGCACCTTGAGGTCATTCTCCACTGCCAAGCGGTATTTTTCAGCAAAAGCTACCGGGTCGGGCATGCTCATTCTTTCCTCCTCCTTGTTTCGCCTCACAAAAGGGCATCCAGCCCTGCCACTAGCCGCTCAAATGCGCCGATGGTACGCTCAACCGGCGTGGCATAGGAGAAGCGGATCCAATCCGCGCCGTAGCGTGAGAAATACACGCCGGGCACAATCGCCACCCCCCACTGTTCGGCCAGATACTCACCCAGCGCGGCACTGTCCTCCATACCGGCAGCACGGAGCCAGTGCCCCACGTCAATAAAGGCGTAGTAGCCCTTGCCAAGGATGTGGCGGAAGCCATGCTCACGCAGCAAATCGGCCAACACGGCGCGGCTGGCATTGGTCGGTTCAATGATGGTCGCGGCGGCCTGACGGTATCCCATGCGGTACGCGGCAATGGCTACTGCTTGCGAATAGAAGTCGGGGATGACGCCGTGCGAGGCGCGCGCTGTGATGTACTTGATCACTTTCTGGGATGCGATAAGGTGGCAGTTGCGGATGTTTGAGGCTCCCAGCGACTTGGTGATGCCGTCAAGGAACATCAACCGCTCGCGCTCTTGCGGCGAGAAGTGGCGGATGAAGCGGTTGAGGTCCATTGGCTGTTCATCGGTAACGTAGTGGTACATCCAGTCAAACAGCACAAAGGCAGCGCCTGCCTCCAGCGCAACGTGAGCCAGCTCAGCCTGCCGCTCAGGGGAGATGGTGTTGCCAGTGGGGTTGTCGGGATTGGTGATGATCAGGCCGGCGACCTTGCGATCGGCACGGGAAGCCATCTCACAGCAAGCGCGGATGGCCTCCGGTGTGTAAGCCCAGCCGTCGTCAGGGCTGCCGGGGGCGAGCATCACGTTAGCGCCAACGCCATATGGTCCCCAGTTGTAGCTAATCCAAGGGACGCGTGAGACAATCAGCACATCGCCGATGCGCCCATGTCCCAGATGCAACATGGCATCGTAGGCCTTGAGGAGCGCATCACGCCCGCCCACTGCTGCCAGGACGTTGGCCGGGCCAAGGCCGGTGTCGCTGTCCAGCTGCCAATAGTCTTCCACCACCACCTTGCGGAAGAGATCACAGCCGTAGGGCATGTCGTAGGCGGTGCCGTGCTCTATCTGAAGCCGAGCTGCTTCCTCCAGAATCTCGCGGGGGACACCGGGAAGGCTGGCGCCTCCGTCACCCTGCGAAGCATCAAAGATGGGGCTGTTGGGGTGTGCGGCCTCGTAGGCATCCAGCCCTTTCTTAATGAGGAACATGCGCGAGGGAGGAATATCGGCCATACGCGAAGGATAATCATTGACAGGCACCAGCGCCGGGTCCTCTACCACGAACACAGGAGCGTCCTGGTCGGCAGGGGTTTGTTGAGTCATGTTGACCTCCTTAAAAGAATTTTCGGGAACGCTGCATAAAAAAGCCCTCCAGTTGGTCTGGAGGGCTTTGGGTGTAAGCCTTGGATTTGCTGCGCATCGGGGAGCCCTAGGATTGAACCGAGGCAACCCCACCAGCCGCTCCAGACCAACGTCCGGGGCGGTTATTCTCGTCAGCATCCGCATCATTCACGGTGAGGATAACGCGCAGCCAGTGCATAAAATCTCTGCTCCTTAGGATTTCACAGCATGATATAAGGGATCGGGGCGCTTGTCAATAGGGTGGTATCCTGATCATGGCGTTTTGTCCTCTTGAGCATGGAACTTTCCCGGCGGCGTGAACGTCTTCAAACCAGGGAGGTAAGCACATCGGGGCAGTGACCAATTGCGTCCTGCACCCGATGCGGTCCTATAATGTGCCCTCATAAGGGGCTAATCCATGACGTGAAGGAGGTTGGCAGATGGGTACCAAGAAAGCAATCTGGGCCATGTTGTTGATGGTAGCCGTGCTCGCCGCCGCTTGCAGCCCTGCAGGAGCCCCGGTTGGTCCAGAGGCGGGTGCTGCTCCGCAGGGAGGGGTACAGGGAGGGCCACAGACGATGATTGGGGAGGCGGGGCTACAGGGTGACGCAACGCCCCAGCCGGATGAGTTTGTTGAGGGGCGTGTGGTGGACTCCACAGGTCAAGAGTACAGCAGCCCGCAGTCCTCGGCGCCCTCGGCTGGGGGCGCACCCGGCGTTTCGCCCAGTGGCTTCCCAGGACAGAGTGAAGCAGCAGAGGAGCCTTTCACGGTGGTCAGCACCTATAATGACCCGCAGTTTGGTTTCTCGGTGGGGATGCCGGCCAACATCGTGGTGGTGGAAGGCAAGGCGCAGGTCCTGCCTGTCCCGCTGGCACAGGTGTACTTCATGGATGAGGCCCTCGCCAATTCGGAGTTGGCCGATATGGAGCCTCCTCAGCTAGCCATCCGCGTTTATGACAATGCGGCAGGCAAAACGGTGGAACAGTGGCTGAACGACGAAGGGATACTGACAGCCCGCTTTGGCGGTCAAAGGGCCACTGTTGAGCCTTATGCTATCGGCGACTTGCAGGGCGTGCGCGTCACTTCCATGCTGATGCTGGCTCCCAACAGCGCCGTCTTCCTGGCTGATGAGGGAGTCATCTATGAGTTGCAGCCGCTGGGGCTTGTCGGCGAGCAGATGATGGCCACCTTCCAATTGCAGGCTCGGTAAAGAACAGAGGGCGGAGGATTTTTCGTCACCATCCGCCCCCTGTTTTGTTGCTGCGGTCAAAATATGCTGCGCACGCTGTAGCCCGGCCCTCGCTCAAAGAACTCATAGTTGGGCTGGATGTCGGCACGCAGCGGTTCCGGCACGTCCTCCAATGGCCAGATGGCATTGTAAGGGCACACCTTCACGCATGCCCCACAGTCAATGCAGGCTGCGGGGTCAACGTAGTAAGTTGGCCATTCCTCAATAGGCCAGCCGGGCACAATGCAATCCACAGGGCAGACCGCCACACAGTTGCCAGCTCGCATACATAGGCTGGTGATGATATGCGTCACAGTGCGCGGCCCTCGTCACTCTTCCGCCAGCGTGAAGCGCCATGCACAGTACGCCTCGCCGACCGCATCGGGTGGGCAGAAGAGGCATTCTGTCCTGATGCGCGGGTCAATGGTGCTGGCAAAACGGGAATATTCCACAAGCCCCACCGCTTTGCAGGGGAAATCCGCAAGGCCCTTACGTCGTCGTGTGGACTGCACGCGGCACTCTATCATGCGAAACTCCAGCGCGCCGTCTTCCGTCCAGCGAGTTGCCTGCTCGTTAACTGCCGCATAGAGGCGGTACTTAAGGGCGCGCTCCAGAGCCTCAAGGCCGCCGCCTTCGGGAATGTCAAAGGCTTTCATGATGCGCCTGGCCTCGGCCACCGAGAAGCGCTCCCAGGCGCGGATGTCCATCTCAATGGCGGTTTCAAGGCCAAACGTCTCCTCCAACGCCAGAAACCATGAGCCATCGTGCGCCAGCCAGTTTTTGGCATAGACATCCAGCAGCTTCAGCAGATCTTCGCGGGAAAGGGTGTTAAAATCGGGCATCGGCTTATTCCTGTCCGGCTAGGCCGCTCTGCGCAGCAACAGCGTTGCGCTCCATATCGGCGACGATCTGGGCAACGGCCTCAATGGCCACGCGTTGCTTACGGTAAAGGTCGGATTCGCTCATGGCAAGGCGCATGGCCACATCGCGCACCTTGCGCCCCTGGATAAAGCGCATCTCCAAGATGTTGTAGAGGATCCATTCAGCAGTGGTCATGCTGCGTTGACCCTCTGGGCGCAGGCGCTCAATGGCGCGCTGGAGCACCGCCCGCATGGCGCGTTGCGGGTTGCCATCGTGTTCCACAAGCGCCTGCCGCACCACTGCCAGTCCCATGAGGGCCGAATCGGTGAGGCGCGGCCCGCCCCAGTAGTGGGCGAGGGCATCCTTGACCTTCTGCACAAAGTCGGGGCTGCTGATCAGCTCCTCGGTGGGGATAGCCAAGCCTGCCACGCCGCCGTGCCGTGCGGCTTCGCGCATGTGTTCCAGGGCCGTCATCTCTGGCAGCAACCCCTCCAGAGAGGCAAATACTTCGGACTGAATGCGGCGATCCTCCAGCACTTCAGCGGCGCGAGTGGCCAGCGCCATCAGCACACGGTGGCGCTCCTCGCCCAGCGGTGTGCTATTCTCCACCGGCGCGGCCACGCCCAGCACGCCGATCAGGCGAGGGGGTTTCTCGCCCACTGGACGCCCGTAAAGGGGGAGCAACCAGAAGCCGCGCCACAAAAACACATCTCCCTTCTCCACTACATCCTGCGGTTGGGGCAGCGAGCCGTTAAGAGCGCCCTCCGTAAGCGCGGCTGAGCCTTCCAGTTCGGCGCGCACCTCTGGGCGCAGGCCGATAGCGCGCTCCAGACGAGGGCCATTGCCCGTTGAGAGCGAGGCGACAAAGGCCGTCGGCACACGCAGGTAATCGCATAGTGCAGCGAGGATGGTGTCCAGCATCTGCTGGAAGTCAGCGCCGGTGAGCAAGCGTTCTTCCAGCTCCTGTATGCGGCGGATCTCGCTCTGGTCGCCCACATAGATTAACCAGCGCTCCAGATGGGGGCGCACCACGGTGATGGCCCACTGCAAGCACAGGATCAATGCGACGGCAAGGACGGGCATCGCCTCATCGCCGGGAAGGCCCAACACGGCCCCCGCACGTGGCACCCAGATGATCACTGCCAATACGGCAATGGCCACTACCGGCCCGCGCAGGAAGAATTGAAGCATCTGCGCCTTGATGAAGCGGTCTGGCATCAGTGTCCCTATGAAGGCCATCGCATAGGCCATGAGGGTGATCAGCACAGCCAGCACTGCATCAGCGGAGATGAGCAGGGCATAGAACACCAGCGGTGAAGTCAGTGCCCGGCCCGAGACCAGCAGGAAGGGGAACACGGCCAGCGCGGGCGCCGCATAGGAGAAGAGCAGGTAGGTCATGCGGCGGCGAGTGGCGGCGGTCAGCGTGCGGCGGTGGGCACGTACGACAAACCAGAAGCTGGCGATCACCGAGCCGGCAAAATAGGCGAAGAAGGCGCCGAAGGCCGGCCCCGGGCTGAAGTGTGGTGCCGGCTCCAGCACCACATCGTGCACGATCCAATCCGTGAAAAAGACAAGCGCCAGAAAGAGCGCCGCAACGAGGTACAGGCTGCGCACAGCCCACACACGCCGCCCGCGTGAGGCAATGCCGGTCATGGTGAGAATGGCGTGGGAAAGGTGAACATAGGCGGCAGGCGCAAAGGCAATCCCCAACCACTGGAAGCGCAACCACGCCTCAGTATACTGCAGCGAGCCGCTGAAGCCCACGCCCAGATCACCGATGTAGGTGATAAGCACAAAGAGCAGCAGCACGCTAAAGGCGCGCGCTACCTGATTGCCCACGCCCTTCACTAGGCTGTAGAGGAGGAACGAGGCAGTGATAATGGCAATGGCCGCGCTGAAGCTCTGGCTGATCAGCGGGCCGGTGGAAAGGACAAGGCTCGTCAGCATCACTCGGTTATCAGTGTCTCATCGTGCTTCCTCGGCCACCGTTCAGAGCAGAATCTGGCCGAAGAAGACAGCAATGTCCTGATTTGGGTAGTAGAGATCATTATAGCCACAGAAAACCAGCCCACGCTTCTGCAGGAAGCGGATGGCCGGGTAGTTCTTGGTCTGCGTTTCCACAATGAGGCGGCGCAGGTTACGGTCAATGGCCCAGCGGCGCACGGCGTTGATCAGTGCCGTGCCGATCCCGCGCAGCCGGTAGGAGCGATCTACCGCCAGATCGGCCACCCAAGCCGTTTGCTGCGCCGACTCCTCGCGCACGTTGGCATAACCGACTACCACCTCATCCCACAGGGCAACCAGAAAGGCAGCATGCAGTTCCCATGAGCGCACCAGCGCTTCGCCGCTACGTGGGTAGAGCACCTTCATAGAGCGCGGCAGGCGCACCGTGCGGAAGGCTACCTGCAGCGTGCCCTCGTTCTCATCCAGCACCATCTGCCACACGTGCTCAGTGCTGACGGTGTGGTCAAGGCCCAGACAGTACTCGTAGTCGCTGGGCATGGCCGAACGGATGGTCAACGTGCGCGGCTTGATACCTTCCATGTGCGGGATTGTAGCAGACGCCACGAAGGCTGGCAATTGTGACCCATGCTATGCTTTGGAAAGGCTGTTCTTCGTGTTAAACTCACAGCACGCTATGTTGCAACCCATCACCCGTTGGGGAAGCCGCCATGACCGTCACGGCTTACGTCACACATCGGGACTATGCCCTGCATACTATGCGCGGGCACCCTGAGAACGCAGCCCGTATTGAGCGCGTTTGGCAGGTTTTTAACGCTCATGGCATGGACAGGCGCCTTATGCCTCTCACGCCCACCGCAGCCAGTGTTGAGCAATTGATGCTGGTGCATGAGGCGCGCCATGTGGAGATCATCCGCTGCGCCGCCGAGAACGGCGGGGGGATGCTGGACCCAGACACGTACACATCTCCTGCTTCCTACGAGGTGGCACGGCTGGCCGTCGGTGGAGTGTTGGCGGCTGTAGATGCCGTCCTCAGCGGGCAAGCCGATAACGCACTGGCGGTAGTGCGTCCACCCGGCCACCACGCAACGCCGCGCCGGGCGATGGGCTTCTGCCTGTTCAACAACATTGCCATCGCAGCCCGCCATGCCCAGCGCACCGATGAGGCCATCAGGCGGGTAATGATTGTGGATTACGATGTGCACCATGGCAACGGCACACAGGACGCCTTCTACAGCGATCCGGATGTGCTGTACGTTTCCACCCACCAGTATCCCTTCTACCCGGGCACGGGCGCGCTCACTGAGATCGGTGAGGGGGCAGGCCGTGGCGCAACGATCAACATGCCGCTTCGCGCTGGCACGGGCAACGAAGGTTTCCGTCTGCTCTACGAAAAGGTGCTGTGGCCTGCCGCGCGGCGCTTCAAACCCGATCTCATACTTGTCTCTGCAGGATTTGATGCTCACTGGGCCGATCCGCTGGCCATGCTTCAATTGGACCTGCACGGTTACGCTTACCTGACTCGCGAGCTGATCGCCATGGCAAAGGAACTGTGCAATGGGCGCATCGTCTTTGTGCTGGAAGGCGGCTATGAGCTGGATGTGTTGGCGCACGGCGTGTTGAACGTTGCCTATGCCTTGCAGGGCGAGGACCAGATCAGCGATCCACTGGGCAGCCTTGACATGCCCGGTCAGGGCACTGAGCAGCTCGTAGAGCAGTTGATCGCCCTGCACAACCTTTAAATCCCCGCTGATTGTTGCGCATCTAACGATGGTCTCTTCAACAAGCCGTACTGCCCTGCATCACTATGTTGAGCTAGATGAAGCTTACTACACCGCCTATGAGGCCTATCAGCCTGACATCGCTACTTTGCGGCAGGTCCATGTTTGCCTGCCCACCGCTCATGTGATCGTCTCGGCACGGCGCACCTGTCCAGACTGCCTGCGCCACATCCCTGCGATGGCGCGCATTGCCGAGCATTTGCCGGGTTGGACATGGGAGATTTTTGAGAGCGAAGCTCAACCAGAGCGGCGGTTAGCGTTGGGCATCGTCCGCGTCCCTACCTTCATCCTCTATGCAGGCAGCGAGGGACGTGAGCTGGGGCGCATCGTGGAAAACCCGATCAGCGGCTCGCTGGAGGGCGACCTGCTGGCCATCGTGCGCTCCCATGGCGCCGTCCGGAATAGCGAAGAAGCTCCCATTGAGGGGGCTTAAGCGAGGCGTTGACAGGAGCCAGCAACCCATCAGGACACCACGAGGAAGCAGGAAGATGGCTCCCCTTGAACCCGTGCAGGTGGTTGCCCCTCTGGAAGGCTCACGGTACAATGCGGGCATGGCAGAGAGCCTCCCGATCATTACCTTGCTGACCGATTTCGGGGATCAGGATGGCTATGCGGGCGTGATGAAAGGGGTGATCCTGAGCATTGCGCCCGGCGTGCGGTTGATTGATATCACGCATCAGGTTCAACCACAGGACATCCAGCAGGCTGCCCACATTCTGGGGAGCACCTACCGCTATTTTCCATCACACACCATCCACGTGGTGGTTGTTGACCCTGGCGTAGGAGGACCGCGCCGAGCCATCGCTCTAGAAACACCGCGTGGCCGCTTTGTGGCTCCCGATAACGGCGTGCTGACCTGTGTGCTCCAGCAGGAACCTTCCTGGCAGGCAGTGGTGCTGGATCAACCAGCCTATTGGTTGCCCAACCCCAGCCACACCTTTCACGGGCGCGACATTTTCAGTCCGGTGGCCGCCCATTTGGCCAACGGGGTACCTTTGCAACAGCTCGGCTCGCCCATTGAGAACCTGACCTTGCTTCCGCAACCACCGCTGGAGGTACTCCCCAACGCCATCCGGGGGCAGGTGATCCGCATTGACCGTTTCGGCAATGCACTGACCAACATCATGCGCCTGCGCTGGCTGGACGACCGTACAGTGGAGTTTCGGCCCCTCAACCCCTCCCTGATCCCGGGCGGTGCCCTGCGTTTTGACGCCCACAAGGCCCGCATCACCTTTGGCTGGCACACCCTCAATGGCCTGCGCCAAACCTACAGCCAAGTCGCGGTAGGGCAACCGGCGGCTCTCATCGGGAGTACGGATGGCCTGGAGATCGCGGTCAACCAAGGTAATGCAGCGGATATGCTCGCCATCAAGGTTGGGGATACTGTTGCCTTGATCTTTGAGCCAATCAAGGCTGCCTGAAAATTTGCTGCCCATACACCCGATCGCCTGACCCAAAGGGGAACCCCATGGATCGCTTCATCATCCAGGGCGGTGTGCCACTCAACGGGACCATTACCGCCAGCGGAAATAAGAACGCAGCCCTCAAATTGCTGGCCGCTTGCTTGTTGACCGACGAACCGGTGACCCTGCATAACATTCCGGACATCGCCGACGTGCGCACCATGATGGACATCCTGCGCCTGCTGGGAGTCTCCATAGAGAAGGTAGGGGCAGGGAGCTGGCGCATCCATGCCCGTGAGATCACCACCCATGTGGTGGATCGTAGGCTAGCTTCGGCCATCCGCGCCAGCATTGTGCTGGCCGGGCCGTTATTGGCTCGCTTGGGGCATCTAGAGTTGCCGCCGCCGGGCGGCGATGTGATTGGCCGTCGCCGTGTGGATACGCATGTGCTGGCGCTTAAGCAGCTGGGGGCTGAGTTTGAACTGGGCGAGCGGTTCATATTCAGGACGCAAGGGTTGAGGGGCGCAGACATCCTGCTTGATGAAGCTAGCGTCACCGCCACCGAGAATACTATCATGGCAGCTTGTCTGGCCAAAGGGACCACTATTATCCGCAACGCGGCCTCAGAGCCCCACGTGCAGGACCTGTGTCACTTTTTGAACAGCCTGGGGGCGCAGATAGAGGGTATTGGTTCCAACGTCCTGACCATTCACGGTGTGGAGCGCCTGCACGGCGGTGAGTTCCGCGTGGGCGCAGACTTTATTGAGGTGGGCAGCTTCATTGGTGCTGCAGCCATCACGCATGGCCGCGTGCGCATCAAAGAGGCCTCTCCGGAACACCTCTCCATGATCCAGCTGGTGTTCAACCGTCTAGGCGTGCATTGGGAGGTGGAAGGGAATGATGTGATCGTCCCTGAGTATCAACCGCTTAAGGTCGTTTCTGACCTCGGAGGGATGATTCCGGAGATCAAGGCACAGCCCTGGCCCGCCTTCCCCAGCGATCTGTTGAGCATTGCGCTTGTGATCGCCACGCAGGCCGAGGGCACGGTGCTGTTCCACGAATGGATGTACGAGAACCGCTTCTTCTTTGTAGATAAGCTTATCTACATGGGCGCACGAGCCGTCCTGTGCGATCCCCACCGGTGCCTGATCCAGGGGCCGTGCAAGCTACACGGCGAGATGGAGCGCATCTCCAGCCCTGACATCCGCGCCGGCATGGCGCTGCTTCTCGCAGCGCTATGCGCCGAGGGGACAACTGTTATACGCAACGTAGTCCAGATCGATCGGGGCTATGAGAACGTGGACGGTAAGTTGCGCAGCCTGGGGGCCAAGATAGAGCGCGTTGCGGATGAATGAGCCTTAGCTGGTAGTCTCCTCATCCGCACCAGCCTCGGCGGTATCGTTGGCAGCTTCGCTTTCAGATGCCCCTTCTTCCGCTTCAGCGGCTAGCACTTGCTGCTCCAGTGCCGTGAGGTGCTCCACAAAACGCTCAAACTCCTCCGAGGCGGCGGGAGATTCCAACCGTATGGCCGGTTCGTAGGCATGGGCCTGTTCGGCAAACGACAGCAAGTCAGTATCGGTGAAACTGCGGCCGTTGTATTCCCCAGCCAGCGCAGGATTCACCAAAGGATCAATGGTGTAACGCCACTGGCCGGGGCGAATCTGGCGCAGCACCGAACGGCACGTATCGCAATGTACCGAACGCCGCAGGACAGCAACCCCCAATAGCCGCTGGACGTGCTCCTCAAGGTGCAGCCGCCCGCTCTGACAGGTTGGGCAGATCGTCAGGGGGAAGCCGCTGGCATAGCGCTTGATCTCTCGCTGGCCACGCCCCCAGCGCCAGCCGTAGATCAATCCCGCCGAGATAAACAAGCCGCCTAGAGCCAGCCAGCGCCATGCCTCCACGGAGGGGGGACCCTCAGGACCAAGAGCAGGTGGAACAACTGCCTCCGGCGCGGGCGAACTTTGCGGCGGAAGGGCTGCTACCTGCGGCGGAGGGGTTGCGGTGGGGGATGGCTCAAGGGTTGGCGTGGCGGTGGGCGTGTTTTCCCGCGTGGGGGTGGTACTGGCCGTAGGAGAGAGAGCGACCTCCGATGGAGTAGGGCTAGGTTGCATCGGTGATGGCAGTGGCTCAAGGTAGGGCGTTTCAGAGGGCAGCGAGGAGAGGGGCTTTTCCATTACCGGCAGGGCAGCGAGGTCAAGTGCCGGGTCCCACGCTACTCCCTCGTACCACACCCAGCCTACTTTACCGCCGATGTCAACGGCGATCCATCTGCCGCTGGGGTCGCGCCCTACGGGAAAGACACTATCACCATAGAGCAGGGCGCTAAAACGTGGCCATCCCACCGACGGCCCAGTGCGCACATTGAGGACAGGTGCTATTACCCGTCCGCCACTTGGAGGCGGTGGAGGACCGGTGGGAGTAGGCAGCGTATCTTGCGGCGCCGAGGCAGCCAGCGCTACTGAGGCCGAGAGAGCCACCGCCACCGCAGCGATGAGCCATGCTCCCCACAGCGAGTGCCGCTTCATACCGCCCTACTCACTACGGCTGCTAGCTTCTTCCCATTCTTCGGTGGCCGGCGTGATCTCTTCAGCAGGCAGGATGGCCTTGATGACGCGGTCCACGAGCGCCCACAGCACATTTTGGTTGAAGCCGACGATCACACACAGTGCATAAAGCCCCGGTGCCGTCCCTTCCAGCACCTGCGGGTCAGCGCCCAGCAGCCCACTAGAGGCGCGCAGCAGCAGGTAGGTGATCACCCCCAGCGCAAAGCCGAGGAAAGGGTTGGTCACATACCAAGGGGTGTGAAGTGGGTCAAAATCCCGCTCCCTGGCGATATGCTTGATGAGCACCCATAGCGCACCTACTACCCCGCCCAACCCCCCAAACAGGCCGGGCAAGAAAGCCGCCGCCAGCCAAGCGGGCACAAACTGCTGGGCGATGGTATCAATACGATTGGTCAGCAGCGAGAGTGTGGAAAGCAACAGCAGCCACACCACCAGGTAAATCCCCAGCCATGTCCCTCTGGTGCGTGACCACTGTCGCACCTTTTCTTCCAGCCGCAGGCGCGCCTTAACGCGCTTGACCAGCTCCTCGGCGTTGTCAAAGTTCTCCAGCCCAGCAAGTAGCATCTCGCGCGCCTTCTTCAGGTCGGCCAGAGCGCTTTCCGTAGTGTGAAAATCGCCGCGCACGCTGGAGATGGCAAGGTTGTAGGTCTCGTTGATCTCGTTCCACAGCGCATCCAGACGCTCTTGTGTGATCAACTTCTCCGTCAGGTCCTTGCTGGCCTCCAGTTCGGGCGCTGGCGGTGCAGGGGTGGGTATCACGCGCTCAAAGGGATCATAGATGCGTGCTCTCTCCACCGCGTAGGCAGGAGCCTCAGGCACCACGGTCGGCGCTGCACCACCCGCCATTTCCCCGAAGGGGATAGTTTCCTCCCGTGTTGGAGCGGATGGAGCAGTCGTGCGCCTCGGAGGGGTCAGCATCTCCTCCCAAGCGAGGGGTGGCACCTCAATCGGCGCTGGAGGGACTCTGCCAGCGGTAGGTTGTGGCTGAGTAGGGATACGTCCTAACTCCTCAGGGCTGAGATCGCGGGGCGGGGGCTCTGCTTCTCCCTCCACGGGCGAGGGTTCTGCTGCCTCGGCGCCGCGCCCTCGATCCCAGAAGATCTCTTCGGGTGGAGGCTCATCCCCTGCCGATGTTGGTTGGCGTCCGGCTCCTCCGGTGAGAACGGCATCCGCTTCGGCATCGTCTGGGGTGTACATATCAAAGGGATCAGACCCACCCATCAAGGCGGCATGTTCCTCACCACCTACCAGAATGTCCCACCCCTGACCACGCAGGGAAGGGGCCTCCTCCGGCTGCTTCTCGCTGCCTGCCGCGGCGTCACGCTCCGGCTCCTCAGCGAGCGGATTTTCCGTGTTGTTCGCCATGGGCGATCTCCTCCGCTAGTTTACGGTATGCCACCGCGCCCTGATGGTTAGGGGCGGTATCCACCAACGTTTGCCTTGCCAGCGGTGCCTCAGCGAAGCGCATGCTGTTCTCCACCACATCAAACACCTTGTGCTTGAACACTTCGCGCAACTCAGCCACCACCTCTGCCGCATGCTGGCTGGTAGGATCATACATTGTAGGCAGCACTCCCAGTAATCGCAATCGGGGGTTCAGCCGCCGCTTCACGCGCCAGATGACCTCCATCAGCGACCGCACCCCACGCATGGCCAGATAGTGACACTGTACGGGGATCAGCACCTCATCCGCAGCAACCAACCCGTTGAGCGTCAGCACCCCTAGGCTGGGCGGCGTGTCAATCAGGATATAGTCAAAGGGGACGCGGTTACGTGCCAGCGCCATCTCCAAGCGGCGCGCCCGTTGCCGCGCCGAAGCCAGTTGAACTTCCGCAGCAGCCAGATCAACGCTGGCCGGAGCCAATGCCATGCTCCCCTTGTGACCCACCGGGCGCAGGATGCGTGAGAGCGACATATTCTCTTGAAGCAAGATGGCGTACATGCTGTGGGGCAGGTTGTAGGGATCAAGGCCGTAGCTGGCCGTCAATGCAGCCTGAGGGTCCAGGTCAACAAGCAGCACACGCCTACCGAGCGCCGCCAACGCTGCGCCCAAATGGGCGACCGTGGTGGTTTTCCCTACGCCGCCTTTCTGATTAGCGACTACAATGGTGCGGGGCAAAAGAGGCTCCTCAACGCTGCGTTGATAAAGACCACCTGCTCGCATTATATTAGTATCCCTCTGGCAGGGCAAAGTGCTTGACGCAGTTTAGGCCTCAGGCTATCATCCTCTCGTGCGCAAGCAGGACATCCTTCAGGCAATCCGAGAAGGGCGTGAGGAGCTGCTGGCCGCTATCGCTGACCTGACGCCTGAGCACATGCGCATCCCGGGCGTGGCAGGCATCTGGTCGGTCAAGGATGTACTGGCCCACATTGCCGCTTGGGAGTCGGAGCTTGTCACCGCGCTCCGTCAGGTGCAGGATCGGCGTGCTCCACATATCATCCACATAGAGGACATTCACGGCTGGAATGAGGAGCAGTACCATATCAACGCCCGACGGCCACTTGAGGATATCCTCAGCGATCTGGAGGGGGTGCACCGCATGTTGCTGCGTGCGGTGGAGGAGATGGATGAGCGTTCCCTCACGGACAACCGCCGCTTCCGTTGGATGGAAGGCGAGCCGCTCTGGTACCTGATCGCTGAAAATAGCTACCTGCACGAGCGCGAACATGCGCAGGATATTCGCCTTTGGCGGCAGCGCGAGGGGCTCTAGCCGTGTGCGAGACACCACCCCGCGCCAACCAGAAACAACCACTTTGAAACGGGAGCGATCATGAGCCGCGTGATCAACGTTGACAGCCCGGGCAAACTCCGCAACCAAATCATGCGCACGGCTGCCGAAGTCATCCGCCGCCTGAGCCACAAGACCGAAGTGGATGATGAGGCACGCGATATGGTAGCCCTTCTCATCTACTGCTTCCGTGAGGTCAACACAGGCATAGACGAGTCGGTGCGCGCCTGGGAGAAGCGTGATTACTGGCTGAAAGCCGAGCAGTTCCGCATCAAGTGGGCCTGGGTGGGGCAGGCAGCTGCCGATCTGGAGCGCATCGTGCGCACCGAGGCTTGGGATGACCTGCCACATACCCTGATCCAGTTGCTGCCTTATTTTGAGGACATCAAGATCGCCAAGTTCACGCGCAAACCCGGCCTCTGGCAGGGCGCTTACCAACGCCTGCTGCAAGAGAATCCTTCGGCAAGAGGCGTGGACACCGCATGAAGCCCCGGCTAAAGTTTGTCTTTCTCCTTCTTGCCTCCTTGATCCTCTCGTCCTGTGTGGCACAGGGGAGCGATGATGCCCCTTCCACTCCCAGCGAAGTGGCTACTCCCACCGTGTCAGTGACGGTGTCCCTTGAGCCTACCGAGATCGCGGCATCTCCCACCCCTGAACCGGAGTTCGCCGGTGATGGCCCTTGGGAGGTGGCCTTCACCACTGCTGATGGGGTGACACTAAGCGGGTGGCTGTTCGGCACGGGGGAAGATGTGCTGGTGTTGCTCCCCACCTATCCGGGGGGACAGGAAGGTTGGTACAGGTTTGCCGAGGTCGCTGCTGCGCAGGGCTACCGTGCGCTGACCTTTGACCTGCGCGGTTACGGAGCCTCCGGCGGTGAGCGTGATACTGCCCGCTCCCTTGATGACCTTGCCGCCGTGCTGGCCTTCTTGCGGGAACACGAAGCTGGGCGTATGATGCTGATGGGGGCAGGGCTGGGCGGCATGGTGGCCATCAAGGCCGCTGCTGCGGATGAAGAGGGCTTTGCTGGTCTAGTTGCGATCTCCACCCCTCGCTCGTTCAGTGGGTTGGAAATCAACGATGCGGAGCTGGCTGCCTTGACCATCCCCAGCCTGTGGATAGGCACGCGCAACGACATGTTGCAGCGCACTGAGGAGATGTACGATCTGGCAGGCAGCGCTCAGAAAGAGATCTGGATTTACGAGGGGAGTAGCCTGCACGGCACGTACATCTTTGAAGGGGCCGATGGGTCTGATCTGGAGCGTCGCCTGTTGGCCTTTGCGGAGCATGTCTTGGGCGAGCAGTAGAAAACCTGCCCAATGGAGGCATCCATGACCAATCCGACATCGCAGGCTCATCACTCCAAACAGCAGCCGCTGCGCCCTGTGCGCTCTGAATCACTGGCGCGCTTCCAACGCGAAGCATGGTGGCAGGTAACCTTTCCGGTGGTCATGGCTGCCGTGCTCGCCCTCGCAGCAATAGCGCTGGTGATCGTCCTCGGTGGAGGGCGGGCCGCCTCGGTGGTCGCTGACTATTCCCTTATATTGCTCATTCTGGCCAATTTGGTCCTCGGCTTGATCCCCCTCGCCATGCTGGGCGGGCTGATCTACCTGGTTAACGCCTTGTTGCGCACCACGCCTCCTTATACCAACGCCGCCCAGCAGTTTGCCGAGCGCATCTACCGCTGGGTGGATAAGCAGACCGACCGCATTGCCCACGTGGTGATCGTGGTGCGCAGCACAGCAGTGGGTATTAGCACATACCTTCGGCGTCAGGGTATCATCCCCAACGGCGATGAAGGGACAGATTCCGCAAAGGACCTTAGAAGCGGAGGGTGATATGGCTGGTAGCAGCAAAGCCATCGTTCCACGCAGCGGCGATTGGCGTCCGCGCGTCTTCCTCATCGGTGGGGTGATCGGGGCCGCCTTGGGACTGCTCTCGGCGTACCTATTCGTGCGGGCTGCCGAGGAGGCGGGCAAAGAAGCTCCTGAGGCCCCTGGCGCGGGCGATACGGTGAAGCTAGGCCTTTCGCTGCTGGGCATCATCCGCACCATCACCGAGTGGGGCAGCCGCTCATCTTAAGCACCTCGGCGGGTGATCCTTGCGCACGCCTGCCGGCCTTCCACTATGGCATCCCCAACCTATCTCGCCAAGGGATTCTCGCACCTCCTCCCGCACCTCCGCACGACAGCGGGCTGGCTGCTCCGCGCCGGGATGCTGCTCATCATCCTGATCAGCATGGCACAGAGGCCAGTGTATGTCCTCCTTGGCTCCCCGCACACGGTAGAGACGCAACACCCTATCCTCTGCGTACATACCCGCCTGACGGACGAAGTAGAGGAGTGGAAGATTCAGCGCACGCTGCAGATGGTGCGCGAGATGGGCGCAACGGCCATTGTGGAGTTCTTCCCCTGGGCTTACATAGAACCATCGCCGGGACGCTACGATTGGGTACATGCCGATCTGGTCATCCGCCATGCGCGAACACAGGGGTTGACTGTGATCGCACGGCTGGGCATGGTGCCTACATGGGCGCAGCCTGACAACGTCGCTGGGGAACCTATCCCTACGTTCAACTACCTCACGCCGGAACATTTCGCCGACTTTGCGCGCTTTGTGGAAGCCTTCACCGCACGCTACCGCAACAAGGTAGAAGCGGTGATCATCTGGAACGAACCCAACCTGGCTTTTGAGTGGGGCTTTCAGTCCCCGGACCCCATCCGTTATGTACGGCTGCTGGAGATGGCTACTCCAGCAGCGCATCGCGGCAATCCGAACGTGATGGTGCTGGCTGGTGCGCTGGCCCCCACACTGGAACCGATCGGTAGCCCGTATGGGATGAACGAAATAGACTACCTAACAGCACTCTACGAAGCGGGCTTCAAAGGCACTTTTGACGCGCTGGCGGTGCATACCTATGGCTTCCGCTACCCGCCGGATGACCCCCCTGCGCCCGATCGGCTCAACTTCCGCCGTTTGGAATTGCTGCGAGCCATCATGGTGGCCTACGGCGACGGAGATAAACCCATCGTCGTAACCGAGAGCGGCTGGAATGATCACCCGCGCTGGGCAAACGCAGTACGCCCCAGCCAGCGCATCACCTATACGATTGAGGCCCTAGAGTATGCAGAGGCACACTGGCCTTACGTTCAGCACGTATGCCTATGGGCTTTTCGCTACCCCAGCCCAACCTATAGCTACCCGGATTACTATACTTTAGTGGGGTCAGACTTCACCCCCAAGCCTATCTATACCGAGCTGCAGAAGTGGGCACGGGTTGACAGCCCGATCGGCGAGTGATTATACTGCCTGTATATTCGGCGCTTGGAGAGCACCGAGGCGATCCCGATGGCTGAGCTTTCTCGCGAGTGGCTGGAGTATCAGGCCGACCAGATTGAGGCTCTGCTGGCTGCCCATAAGCAGGATGCGCTGGTGGTCGGCGTGCAGGTTTCCCCGCGCTGGGTGCGCTTTGTACTGCGCCTGGCACTGGGGACGCGCATCAGCAGCGTGCAGAACCTCTCCGAGGAATTGGCCTTGGCGCTGGGCGCTCCGACAGTGCGCGTAACGCGCAGCGGCGGTGCACTGGCGCTGGAAGTGCCACTGCCCAACCCTGAACCCATCCACCTGCTGGCCCTGCTGCAGGATGTGCCTATGTTGCCCCCCGCGACAGCTGTGCTGGGCCTCAACACGGATGGGGAACCTTACTTGCTGCCACTCATGGCGCCGGAGGTGACCCATGTGCTGATCGCAGGGGCCACTGGCTGCGGCAAGACAGAGCTCCTGCGCACCATGCTGCTCTCGCTGGCGCTTTACAATCGGCAAGCGCATGTGCAGTTCATCCTCATTGACCCCAAGCGGCGCGGTTTGACGCCGCTTTCAGGGCTGCCGCACCTGTTGGCGCCTGTCGGTACGACACCGGAGGAGACGCTCTCCCTGCTCCAGTACGCAGTGGAGGAAATGGAGCGCCGCGATCGCGAGGACGCCCCTACCATTCCGCGCATTGTGATAGCGATTGACGAAGTGGGGGACCTGCTTTCAGTAGCCGATAGAGAGGTAGAGCGCCTGCTGGTGCGGCTGGCCCAGCGCGGGCGTGAGGCTGGTTTTCATGTGGTGGTGAGCACGCAGCGCCCATCGGCTGAGGCCATACCGGGGGCACTCAAGGCCAACCTGCCAGCACGCCTGATTGGGCGTGTGGCCAGCGCACAGGAAGCCCTCATGGCCGCTGGCATCTCCAACACTAATGCCGAAACGCTGGTCGGCAGCGGCGATTTTATCGCCGTGGTGGGTGCCCATCTGACACGCTTCCAGGCTGCCTACACCGGCCCGCTGGACATCCAGCGTATTATTGAATACCTTAACGACACCGCATCGCGGGCGGCCTACTCCGGCCAGCGGCCCGACATCGCACCGGATGAATCCTACGCTGCTTACAATGAGTTCACCGATATGGACTGGTCACGGGGGACGTAAGGGGCTTTTATGGGTCACAACAATCCGCTGAGCCAACGTGCGCTGATCCTGCTGGCCGTGCTGGCCTTCGCCGTGGCACTGGGCGTAGTGATCGGCAACCGCCTGGCCTCTATGGAGGCCATGGCCGTAGCGTTGGGCGTGGCGGTCGGGGTAGTGGTAGGCATGGTGGTTGCGGCAGCTACTGCATGGCTCCTCCTACGCCAGTGGGTGGGTGGTCAAGCAGACACTCCTCCAACAGGGATGACCAGCATTGTGCTCCCCACCGAGCACGCCGAGCGGCTGCTGCAGATGCTCAACAGTCGCCGCCAAGCCTCGCCCGATCTCTTCCCCCTTACCGCTGCCCGCGAAAGGAATTTCACCGTGGTTGGTGGGGCCAGCTTAGGCGATCAGGATGAACCGCAGCCTTAACGCCCTGGGCTGCTCCTCATTGTTCAGATGAGACTTCCCTCGCCTGCCCGCCTTGCGTTGCACTTGACCCTGTGGCTCATGATCGGCGTGCTGTCAAGTGCTTGCACTCCCTCAGACCGTATCTGGCAACAGGTGACGGAAACGGGTGTGCTGCGCGTAGGCACAGATGCCTCCTACCCCCCTTTTGAATACGTGGAGGACGATGGCCATATCGTTGGCTTTGACGCCGATCTGGTCAGCGAGATCGGGCGGCGGCTGGGCGTACAAGTGGAATTAGTTAACATCTCCTACGACAGCCTCTACGATGCACTCATCACGGCACGGGTGGATATGCTCGCCTCGGCGCTTGTCCCCATCCCACAGATGGAGGAAAAGGTCAGCTACAGTGTGCCCTATTTCAACGCTGGGCAGCACTTAGTGGTACCGGTGGGTTCATCTGTACGAAGTCTATGGGATATGGAGGGACAGCGGCTGGCTGTGGAACTCGGATCGGAGGGCGACGCTGAAGCGCGGCGTTGGCAGCGGCGGCTAGCATCCCTTACTGTGGTGCGCCTGGCTGACTCAGAGGAGGCTCTGCAAGCTGTCATGGAAGGCGAGGCCGCGGCGGCACTGGTGGACGGCATCTCAGCACGGCTGGCGGTGGGTCAGCATGAAGGACTGACCATTGCCACAACGGTAAGCGATCGGCTTTTTGTGCTGGCCGTTGGGGATGACAGCCCTATCCTGCTCGCCGAGGTCAACAAGGCGCTGCGCGAGATGCTTCACGATGGCACACTGGACGCACTTGTCGAGCGCTGGTTCGGCCCCCAGCGCTAGCGAGGAGCAGCGCGGGACTACTCAAAGACGAACTCCACCCAAGCCGTCTGCCCGGCGTGGACGTACACCCGTGCGCGGTAGATCCTGCCCCGCCCGGACTGCGTACTGACCTCGTACCAGCCTTCCGGCAGATCGCCATAGGTAAAATTCTCGCCCCAAGCCTCATCAGGGATGTTCTCGCTGCCCGCATAGGTGGAGGTGTAGCGCACACTTCCACCCTCGCTACGGATGATGAGCGAGACGTCGGGCAGCAACGCTCCACTGGAGTCCACCACACGCCCGGCCAGCGTGCCATAGCCATAGTAAGGTTTGATCCACAGGTCTGGGTTGCGTGTGCTGTTGAAGTAGTCCATCGGATCGCCCACCCGCACCTCAAAGTGTAGGTGCGGCCCGCCATTAGCGATCCCTGTGCCTCCCACCTTGCCGATCTCCTCACCGGAGGCTACCTGCTGCCCCGTTGTCACCAATATCTCCGAAAGATGGCCGTAGAGGGTGTAGACCGGCTGGCCATTGTAGGTGAAGTCGGTCATCTGAAGCACGACCACGTTGCCATAAAAATCGGGCTGTGGGCCGAATATCACTTCGTGATCCGGGCCAGCATAGAAGACAGTGGCATTGCCTGCTGCCAGCACCGGCGTTCCCACCGGGTTGGGAAGGTCAATCGCTGTGTGAGGGCGCAACCTGCCGCCCGCCGTCAGGCCGTAGCTATAGGTGCGGTCGGCATAGTCCTGATATTCGGGAGGGATGGGTCGCTGCAGCCAGTAATGATCTGCCGCCGAGGGTGTGCTCGGGGGCGGTATCTCTGTGGGTGTGTCCTCGGTGGCGATCGGTGTGTCGGTGGCTGTGGCCGCGATCTGCGTCGGTAAGGTGGGAGAGGCGGTTGCCGTTGGCAAGGGGGCAATGAGCGGTGTAGGTGTGGGCGTCGCGATGCCTATGGGCGGCACTGCCACCCATTCAGGTGCGCTGGTAGGCGCAGGATCAGCAGGAGGCTGCAAAGTGCATCCCGCCAGAGCGGCCGTAAGTAGAAGGACAAGTCGCCAGCGCATGGTTCAGCTCAGTCCCGCCCGCTCCATCGCAGCGGCCAATACTTCAGCGGCCAGCGCACGGCCCTGCTCACGCAACGTGTTGACTTCGTGCCTTAGTGTTTGAGCCGTTGCCTGATCCTCCAATCCCTGCACGTTGACCAGCACGTTCAGCGCTGCCGCCTCAACTGCGGCGAGCGCCACATGCGCCCCGCTGGCGGCGTCGGTTGCTGCGTTGACGTTACCATGTATGGCAACAACTTTGAGCTGCTCCAAAGCCTGTACGGCCAGACGGGCAGTGTGCAGCGGCACCTCCGCCGCATGCTTCAGCGCAGATTGGATCGCCCCAGTGCGGGAAGGATCGTCCTTATCCAGACGGTAGGCCTCCATCACCTGCTTGAAGGCGGCGCTATCAGCACTGATAGCTCGCGTCAGAGCGGCACGCAGCGCATCAGCCTGCTCAATGACCGTGCGCATCAATGGCTCCACTTCGGCATACTTCTTCTTGCCAAGGGTGGTACGGGCCACCATCGCCGCCAATGCAGAGGCCAACGCGCCCGCCAAAGCGGCCACCGTCCCACCGCCTACGGTAGGGTCGTCGCTGGCGACAGCCTCAATGAAACGTTCCGGTGCCAGTGTCGCTGCCTCGGCTTGCTGAATCTTCCACTCCAGAATCTGGCCTTCGCTGAAGCGATCCAGCTGCAAGTACCAGCGGGCGCTATCAATGAGTGCCTGCTCGGGGATCATGCCGATCAGTTCGCTGAAGGCGATCTGGCAGCCGTAGCGAGCGGCCTCCGCTTTGATCATCTCCTGCACGCGATGGATAGGGGTGCGCGTGTAGTCTGTCAGGTTCATGGAGACTTGCGCGCGCCCTTCCACCAGCAACCCCAGCGCCTTGACATAGCGCAGGCCGCCACTGGAGTGACGAATGGCGCGGGCGATCTTGTTGGCGATCTCCACATCGTCGGTGTTGAGGTAAACGTTGTAGGCGATCAGCGGTGCTCGTGCGCCGATCACCGTTGCGCCGGCGCGGCCCAGCTCGCGGGGGCCGAAGTCAGGGGCGCGCGCAGGATCGCTCTTGATGGCCTCGCGTAGTCCCTCATACTCACCTTTACGGATGTTGGCGAGGTTCTCGCGGTCTGGGCGTGTGGCTGCCCGTTCGTAAAGATAGACGGGGATGCCCAACTCCTCCCCCACGCGCTGGCCCAGGCGCCGCGCCATAGCCACGCAGTCCTCCATCGTAACGCCACGAATGGGCACAAAAGGTACCACATCTGTAGCGCCAATGCGGGGATGTTCGCCTTGATGTTGGGTCATGTCAATCAGTTGAGCAGCGGTCTTGATGGCAGCAAAAGCTGCCGCCTCCACAGCATCAGGCGGGCCGACAAAGGTCAGCACCGAGCGGTTGTGATCGGCATCTAGGCTATAATCAAGGACGGCTACGCCCGGCACACTGCGCACGGCGTTCACGATGGCCTCCACCACCTCTGGGCGGCGTCCTTCGCTGAAGTTGGGGACACACTCAACCAGCGGTCTCACGGGGAAAACGACTCCTTGATGTTGAGAGGTTGTTGGCGGCGCGGATTATAACGTGGGGTGGGAAGGTCACCAAACAAACCCCACAAGCACAAGGAGGTTCACCATGCGGCTGAAAGGCAAACGGGTAGGCATCTTCATTGAGGCGGAGTTTGAGGATCTGGAGTACTGGGTGCCACGCATGCGACTGGAGGAAGAGGGCGCACAGGTTGTCACCATTGGCACGGGCAGCAGCGAGGTCTATCGCGGCAAGCACGGCCTGACGGCTACGCCCGACACCACCGCCGATCAAGTCAATGCTGCTATGTTTGATGCGCTGGTTGTCCCCGGCGGTTGGTGCCCCGACCGTCTGCGGCGCTACGAGGCGGTGCTGAACCTCGTACGGGAGGTTTATCAGAGCGGCAAGATCGTGGCGTCCATTTGCCACGGCGGCTGGGTGCTGATCTCAGCAGGGATCGTGAAAGGGCACCGTGCCACCGGCACGCGGGCCATCAAGGACGATCTGACCAATGCCGGAGCCATATGGGTAGATGAGAGCGCTTTCCGTGATGGGAACATCGTGTGGGGGCGGGTGGTGGCCGATATCCCCAACTTCTGCCGTGAGCTGGTGAATGCTATCGCCGAAGGCTAGCTAAACGGCACAAAATAGACGATCGTCGCACCCTCGCCACCCTCATGGGCGGGGGCGCTTTTGAACTCACGCACCAGCGGGTGATGGCGCAGCAGGTCGCGTACAGCCTTGCGCATGGCCCCGGTGCCTTTGCCATGCACGATGCGCACCCAAGGTAGTCCCGCCATGTAGGCACGGTCTAGATATTCCTCCAGGCGGGGCAGCCCCTCCTCTAGCGTCATGCCGCGCAAGTGCAGCTCAAGGCCTGGGCTTTCGGCGCGTGGCACACTGACACCGCCTCGCTCGTAGTGGGTCTCTTCCCGCCGCCGAGGCCGGGGGCGTGTTTCCAGAGCGCCCGCCTCAACCCGCACGCGGAACTGCCCCACCTGCACCTCCACTTCATCTTCATGGGGGAATGATACCACCTCTCCCTCAGCGTCGAGGCGGGGTACGTAAACGACATCTCCTATCTGTAGCGCACGTTGTGGCCCTTCGGTATCCTCCGATGGCCGGCGGGAAGCGATGGCTTGTACTGCTGCGGCCTCCAGCAAGCTGCCCAGCTGAGCGCTTTCCTCCTCAATAAGCTCAATCTGTTCGTAGAGATCGGACCCTTCAAGTTGTGTGGGAGGGATGGCCCGCAGACGGCGGCGCAGCTCGCGTACCTCTTCGCGCAGGGTCTCCAGCTCGGCACGCACCTCGGCATGCGCTGCCTCAAGGATCGCCCGCCGTTCCTCCTCTATATTGGCCAGCCGCGCCCGCAGTTCGTCACGTTGACGGTTCAACTCGGCCTCGGCCTGAGAGAGGCGGGCCTGCGTCTGACGGATTTCCTCACGGGTGCGGTGAATCTCTTCCAGCAGATCATCAGCTTGGAGGTCCTGCGCCCCCACATACCCCTGCGCTCGCTCAATGATGGCAGGAGAGAGTCCTAGACGCTCGGCGATGGCCAGCGCATTGGAGCGCCCCGGCAGCCCCACGATGAGCCGGTAGGTAGGGGAGAGTGTCTCTAAGTCAAACTCCACACTGGCGTTGCGCACGCCAGGCGTGCTGTGGGCGTATAGCTTCAGCTCCGGATAGTGAGTAGCGACAAACGTGGTAGCGCCGCGCTCGCGCAGTTCATCCAAGATGGCGCGCGCCAACGCCGCCCCCTCCATGGGATCGGTCCCCGCCCCCAGCTCATCAAGGATCACTAGCGAGCGCTCATCAGCCTGCTGGAGGATGTGGATAATGTGCGTCAAGTGGGCTGAGAAAGTGCTGAGCGACTGCTCAATGCTCTGCTCATCGCCGATATCCGCATAAACGGCGTTGAAGACGCTCAATGTGGAGCCTTCTGCCGCTGGAATGTGCAGCCCACACTGCGCCATGAGGGTCAGCAGCCCTATTGTTTTGAGCGCCACCGTTTTCCCACCAGTGTTCGGCCCCGTGATGATCAGAATGTAGGTTTGGGGGTCTAGCTCTACGTCTATCGGCACAACCCGCTGAGGGTCAATCAACGGGTGGCGCGCGCGGTAGAGGCGCACCGTGCTGCCAGGGGAGCGCGAGGGATCCAAGTCAACCAACAGTGGAGCGCTGGCGCGCAGAGCGTTGGCATAACGAGCGCGGGCAAAGGCCGCATCCAGCGCTGCTAACGCTTCAACCGTCTGGCAGATCGCCTCGGCGTGCTCGCCAACCAGCGCGCTGACCTCGCGCAGGATGCGCAGGACCTCATCCTGCTCGGCGAGCTGCAACTCACGGATCTCGTTGTTGATCTCCACCGTCTCCAACGGCTCAATGAAGAGCGTGGCGCCGGAGGAAGATTGATCGTGGACAATGCCCCGCACGCGCCCCCGCGCTTCGGCTTTCACCGGAATCACATAGCGCCCTTCACGCAGGGTAATGAGGGCTTCCTGAAGGTAAGGGGCGTAACGTCCACTGTTGAGGATGGCCTGCAGCCGAGACTGCAGACGGCTGTGAGCAAGACGCAGGTCATGCCGGATTTGGGCCAGGCGCGGGCTGGCTGAGTCCAACACCTGCCCTTCGTCATCCAGCACTTGGGTGATGGCGGCCACGACGCGGCGTCCCTCATCCAACCCAGAGGCAATGCTGGCCAGCAGGGGGAAGCGATCTGCCACCTTCTCCAGCATGCGCTTAAGCGTCGCCGCAGCGTGAAGCGTGGCCTTGATCTCCAACAACTGCTCCACTGTGAGCGTCGCCCCCCGCGCTGCGCCGCTGGCATAGGAGCGCACGTCACGCGCCCCACTGACGCTCACTGTCCCTTGCTCTTCCAGCAGGAGGCGCGCCTCGCTGGTCTCGGCAAGGCGGCGACGTGCCTCCTCTAGGTCAGCTGTCGGCTCAAGCGTTTCCAGCAGGGCACGGCTGGCCGAGAAAGAGGCATAACCTGCCAGCTGCTTGAGGATTTTATCCAGTTCCAGCCTTAGGTGGGACTTAGGATCCATCTCCGCCCGCGGAGGGTTGCGCCTCCTCCTGTTCAAACTCCTCAAAGGGCACGGTCATGCCGAGGATATTCCAACCTGCATCCACATAGTGCACTTCGCCAGTGACCGCCCGCGCCATGTCCGAGCAGAGGTAAACAGCGGCCTTGCCGATGTCCTCCTGCGTGATGGCCATGCGCAGCGGCGCGACCTTCTCATGGTAATGCAGCATCTTGCGGAAGCCCGCCACGCCCGAAGCCGCCAGCGTCTTGATCGGGCCAGCGGAGATGGCATTGACGCGGATGCCCTTTGGCCCCAAGTCATAGGCCAGATAACGCACGCAGGCTTCCAGCGCAGCCTTGGCCACGCCCATCACGTTGTAATGCGGCATCACGGCTACACCGCCGTAGTAAGTCAAGGTCAAGATCGCCCCGCCGTTGGGCATAAGTGGCTCGGCACGCTGGGCCAGCGCCACCAGCGAGTAGGCGCTGATCTCTAGCGCTTTCTTGAACCCCGCCCGGCTGGTATCAATGAAGCGCCCATCCAGGTCTTCACGCTCGGCGTAAGCGATGGCATGGATGAGCACATCTATCGTGCCGTAAGTATCTTTGACCTTCCCAAAAACGCGGTCAATGGCCGCGTCGTCGGTGACGTCACACTCTTCCACCAGTTTTGCCCCCACGCTTTCGGCCAGCGGCCTGACACGCCTCTCCAGCTCAGGGATGGCGTAGCTGAAAGCCAGCTCCGCACCTTGAGCGTGAAGTTGCTGGGCAATGCCCCAAGCAATGGAATACTTATTGGCCACGCCGAAAATCAGCGCGGTCTTGCCATCAAACAGGCCCATGTGTCCCCTCCTCCACAGGTTGATCTACTCTTGCGAAACGTATGGATTGCCTTCAATCCAATAGCGCCAGGGTTTGCTACGCCAGGGCTCTGGCACATTCACCCCGATGCGCGGGCCGCTGCGGATCTTCCCTCTGGGCACCGGCGCACCCCACTCAAAGTAGAGTGGGCTATCTGGCGCTGTCATGTCCACGCCGTTGAGCGTCCCATCAATAGCCAGCGCTAAAGTCAGGCGACCCGGGCCGCTGGTCCATTCCTGCTGAGGACGCCCGGCACGCCGCAACGCCATCTGTTCAAGCCCTTCCAGCGGCTCCAGGGCGCGGATCAGCACCGCTGCCGGGTAATCCACCCCGGGTGGCTTAGCGACCACGTTGAGCAGCCAGTACTTGCCGTAGATAAAGTACACGTAGCTGAACCCCACCTCACCAAACATGACGGCATTGCGCGGCGTGCGCCCCCGATGCCCGTGCGAGGCCATATCGCCCCAGCCAGTGTAGGCTTCTACTTCTACCACACGCCCGACCAGCCGTTGGCCGCCAAGCTCGCGCACTAACAGGCAGCCGAGCAGATGGCGGGCCACTGTGCGCGTGTCGCGGGCGAAGAAGGCACGCTCCAGGCGAGACATGCTCCAGAGTGTATCACACCAGCAGCGATGTTAAAAAGGATGTCGGCGCCTTGTTTCACGAAGGGGAGCGGGCAAAGCGGGGATCACGCTCCAGCGTCAGCCGCAGGCCATCCGACAGGTTGACTGATGGCTCATAGCCGAGAAGGGCACGAGCGCGGGTCAGGTCCGCACACATCCGCTCCACGCCGCCGCTGTGATTGAGATTGTAGATCGGCTCTAGAGGACGTCCCAACACCTGCCCGATGGCTTCAACCAGCTCGTTGATGCTGGTCTCGCGTCCACTGCCAACGTTGATCACCTGCCTATCTACCTGTGGGGCAGTCGCTGCAGCGACCAGCGCATCCACCACGTCGTCAATATAAACGAAGTCGCGGGTCTGCTGCCCCGTGCCAAAGACAACCAAAGAAGCCCCGCTCAGTGCGGCCTTGATGAAGCGCGGGATCACCGGTGCATGGGAAGCAGGGAGCTGCTGCCCCGGCCCATAGGCGTTGAAGATGCGTAGTGCTACCGTCTCAATCCCCCACAGCGTCCCGATGGTGCGCACATAGACCTCGGCAGCCAGTTTGCTTACCGCATAGGGCGAGTCAGGGTCGGGCGTCATATCCTCGCGCAGGGGTTGTTCATCCTGCCTGCCGTACACTGCCCCCGATGAGGCCAAGACCACACGCTTTACCCCCGCATCCCGCATAGCCTCCATCACGCTCACCGTGCCGCCCACATTGACATGGTTGTAGTCGCGAGGATACTGGATCGACTCGGGAACCGAGACGCGGGCTGCCAGGTGATACACGCAGTCAATGCCCTGCAGCAGCGTCCACAACTTGGGGATGTCCGCCACGTCGCCGCGTGTGAAGAGCACACGCGGCTCCAGACGGCTGGGGTCACCGGCTGTCAAATTGTCAATGACACGCACCTCGTGTCCCATCTCCACGAGCCGATTGGCTAGCGCTGCTCCGATAAAGCCAGCCCCACCCGTGACGAGGAAGTTCATTCCCGTTTGTGCTCCTTCAGGCAGCGATGGTATTGGATGGTAGAACGCGCACCTTTACCGGCCCTCTCACGCTGGAGGTGTGTCGCCCATTATATCGCCCTTGCTTCAGCGGATAAATTGGAATCCCCGCTTGTAGCGCACGATCTTGCGCGAGTAGTTGCGCACGTAGTCCTGAAAGCGGCGCTCCAGTTCGCGCCAGCGCTCACTGGCCAGCAAGTCGCGGAAGGTTTCCAAGTCCTCCGCCACGAAGGAAGCCATACGCAAGGGGTAATCGCCATAGGCGGTGTGCCAAGCCTCGGTCATGTAGACATTCATGGCCTGCAGCGTTGGCACCAGCTCGCCCATGACAAACTGGAAGTAGTCCTCATGGCTGGACGGCAGGACGTCGTAGGCAACGATCATCTTGTAGCGGGGGATGATGATTTCTTTGCTCTGCTCAGACATCGCCCGGCCTCTCGCTAAAGCCTGCCTTGACCAGCTCTATGGCATGGTCAGCGTATTTAAAGTGTAGCGTGAGTGGGCACATCGCTCAAGCGGGGTCAAGACCCCTTACGCCTCGCCAGCAAGGACGGAGCGGTAGACGGGGCACACATAACGCAAGTGCTGCTGGCAGGCTGTGGGGACATCCTCAGTGGGTGCCAGGCCCAGCGCCCCCAACATGCGGGTGAGGTGACACAGCGGCAGGCCCATCACATTGGCAAAACAGTGTGCAAATCCTTCTGAAGGGCGGAAAGCACTGTTCTGGATGCCGTACGCCCCCGCCTTGTCAAAAGGATCGCCGCTGGCGATGTAAGCGGCGATCTCCTCATCGCTATAGGTGCGCATGGGCACCGCACTACCCACCACTTCCGTGATCATCTGCCCACTGGCCGTGTTCAGCAACGTAACCGCTGTATAGACCTTATGGGTGCGCCCCCGCAGGCGGCGCAACATGGCAGCAGCTTCCTCCGCGTCACGTGGCTTCTCCAATACGTCATCGCCGTCCACCACAATAGTATCGGCGGCCAGCACCCATGCTGGCGCCCCGATGGACGAAGCTGCCGCCGCCTTTTCACGGCTCAGGCGGCGGACATATTGTTCGGGTGTCTCATCGGGCCGGCGCTGCTCGTCTGCTCCGGTTGGTGCAACCTCAAAAGGAAGCCCCACTAACGCGAGCAGCTCGCGACGGCGTGCTGATTGCGAAGCGAGAACGAGGCGAAGCACCAGAACCTAACTAGTGAGAATGGGGACCGTGTACGTGTCCATGCTCAAGTTCCTCAGCACTGGCAGCCCGCAACCCCGTAATCGTGACTTCAAACGTCAGGCGCTCGCCAGCCATCGGATGGTTGAAGTCCAAGGTGATGGTCTCCTCATCCATGTCCGTCAGCACGGCATCGTACATGTTTCCTCGATCGTCCACGATGGTCAGCACCATTCCAACGGTCGGCTTCAGCTCAGGGGGCAGGGCAGCCCGACTGACCTTCTCCACATCCTCCGGATCGTACTCGCCGTAGGCATCCTCTGGCTCCACCACCACCTTCTTGCTCTCACCTACACGCATGCCTTCCAGCGCTCGTTCCAAGCCGGGGATGATGTTGTCGTGGCCATGCAAGTACACCAGCGGTTCGTCAGCAAGCGTTTCCTCAACCAGTTCGCCATCGTCCAGCCACAGCTTATACTGCAGGCTCACGACGACATCCTTTCTCACCGTTTCCGGCATCATCCTCTACACTCCTCTTTTGCTAAAGGGTAACCTGCCCCCATACCGGGATATAGGGGAAGTTTATGTCGGAGAGTATAGCGCCAGAGGGCAAGCTGCACCACAAGCCGTTTTCCTTCCACAGAGAGTCGTAACAGCGCTTGGTTGACGGCAAAGGCGTTACGGCATATAATTCAGCACAGAAAGGGCGGTTAGCTCAGTCGGCCAGAGCGCCACGTTGACATCGTGGAGGCCACAGGTTCAAGTCCTGTACCGCCCACTCAGAATCGCCCCGACCCCCTTGGAGTGGTTGGGGCGATTTTTTATTACAGTAGTGTCTCAATCCCATGGCGGGCGTTGCTCAGGCAATGAGTTGGATGCTACGATGGTCATAGTCCTATGCCCCTTAGACAGGATTTCCTATTTACAGGCCCGCTCCACGGAGGGCATGATAAAGGTGAGGAAAGGGGTTTCTTGCATGAACAACAAGCAACTAAGCTGGCAATCAGTTATGAGAAGGGAGCATGTAGGCTTGCTAGCCCTACTGCTCATTGTTGCTGCGCTGATGCTGGCTCCGGTGGGCACGGCTTATGCAGCCTCTTTCAGTGTCTCCAACGAGTCTGAGCTTGTGGCAGCCATCAACGCGGCCAACAGCAACGGTGAGGCAGATACGATCACGCTGCAAGCGAACATCACGCTGACGAGTGCCCTTCCTAATATCACCAGTGAGATTACCATTGAGGGTAACAACCACCGCCTTGAACGCTCAGGAAGCGCCATCTTCCGCATCTTCACAGTGACCTCCAGCGGCAACCTTACGCTGAACAACGTCGTCATCCGCAACGGCAACGCAGGCAGTGCTGACTACGGTGGTGGTATCTACAACGACGGCACAGTTGTGCTCCACAACAGCACAGTCAGCGGTAACACTGCGCTCAGTGGGGGCGCCATCTATAACACAGGTACCCTCACCGTGAGCCACAGCACCATCAGCGGGAATAGTGCTACTAGTGGAGGCGGCATCTACAATATCGGCGGTTTGGTCGTGCTCATCAACAGCACCCTCGCCAACAACAGCGCCAGCACCGTGGCAGGCGGCCTCTATAACGAGGCGTCCGGCACCATCAATGCCAACAATGTCACCATCAGCAACAACATGGCAAGCACCTATGGCGGCGGCGTCCGCAATTACAGCGCCACGTTCGCTTTCAAGAACACCATTCTCGCCAATAACAGTGCCTCCTCCGGCGGCCCTGATTGCTCCACTGTGCTTAGCTCACTGACCTCGCAGGGCAACAACCTTATTGAGAACATCTCCGGCTGCACCATTGGCGGCGACACAACGGGCAACATTGTAGGGGTGGATCCGCAGTTGGATACGCTTAAGAACAATGGCGGTCCTACCCAAACAATGGCGCTGCTACCCGGCAGCCCAGCCATGGAGGCAGGCAACAACGCTACTTGTGAGAGCACCGATCAGCGTGGCAGGGCGCGCCCCTTTGATGGCGATAACAACGGCACGGCGACCTGTGACATAGGTGCATTTGAGTACGTCATCTCGTCCACCATTGGCAACTTTGTATGGCTGGACACTAATGTCAACGGCCTACAGGACAGCGACGAGACCGGCATACGCGACGTGACCATCAGGCTGCTGGATAGCTCCGGCACAACCGTGCTGGAGACAACCGTGACCGATAACAGCGGCAACTATAGCTTCAACGTCACCTCCGGCACCTACATCGTTGAGTTTGTGCCGCCCAGCGGTATGGTCTTCACACTGCGCAACCAAGGCAGCGATGACACGCTGGACAGCGACGCTAATCGCAGCACAGGACGCAGCCCGCAGGTGACAGTCAGCGGAGGCGTAGGCGACGACGCGGTAGATGCTGGGCTGGTCGTTGTCGGCGTGACGCTGACCGAGTCCGGCGGCAGCACGGTGGTCACCGAGGGCAGCGTGACTGACACCTATACAGTGGTTCTCACCGCCCCGCCCCTCTCTGGCGAGACAGTGACCATCACCCCCAGCTTCAACAGTGCCCAAATCGGTGTCACGCCAGCCTCGGTAGCCTTTACGACGAGTGACTGGAACACTCCCCAAACCTTCACCGTATCCGCTCCCTACGATGGAATTACCGAGGGCGAGCACTACGAGACTATCACCCACACCGTGACAAGTAGCCTCGGTGCTGGGTCACCCTTCCACGGCTTGCTGGTTCCCAACGTCAATGTGACGATCAACGATGCAGCGTTTGGCCCGCCCACCTTGCTCGCCCCTGCCGATGGTTCAACAGTCAACACCCCCACGCCAATCTTCCAGTGGACCCACGACGGTGCTGCCACCGACTATCGGCTGACGCTCACCGAACAGGGGACCGGCGATATCCTAAAGAAGTGGTACTCTGTCTCCACCACCAGCATCTGCGCGGGCAGCACGTGTCAGGTCAATCTGGCCGACGAAGGCATCACGCTCAAACACAACAAGACCTACACATGGGTGGTGAGGGCCAAGCTTGGCACCGACACTGCGGACAGTGCTACATGGTCGTTCACCACCTACCTTATCCCTGCCTCCTTCAACCTGCTCAGCCCGCCCAACGCCTCCGTTGTACACGATGTTTCCCCTGTCCTGCAGTGGGAGGAAGCAGCACGGGCGGAGAAATACAAAGTAGTGCTCAAGGATCCCAACGGCATCGCCATCCTCAGCAAGACGTACGATGCGGGAGCTGTGTGCGCGGGGGGTACATGCCAGATCGATCTGGCCACAGAGGGCATCGCCCTTAAGCACAACAAAACCTATAGCTGGAAGGTGACAGCCAAAAACACTTTCGGTGATGTCAACAGCGCCACCTGGACCTTCACCACCGACTTCCTACCGGCGTCCTTTAACCTCATCAGCCCCCCAGATGCTTCCACCGTGAATGATGCTACGCCAACCCTTGTCTGGGAGGAAGCGGCGCGGGCGGAGAAGTATAAAGTGGTGCTTAAGGACCCCAGCGGCACCGCCATCCTCAGCAAGACGTACAACGCGGTGGGTGTATGTGCGGGAGGCACGTGCCAGATCGATCTGGGCGCTGAAGGCATCACGCTCAAGCACGGCAAAACCTACAGCTGGAAGGTGACGGCCAAGAACGCTTTCGGCGATAGGAACAGCGCCACATGGACCTTCACCACCGACCTCTTGCCGGCGCCGTTCAACCTGCTCAGCCCAGCGAATGGATCCACCATCCCCACCAAATATCCTGTGTTCCAGTGGGAAGAATCGGCCCGTGCGGAGTCCTACAAACTGGTGCTAAAGGATGCCGCGGGGGTGGTGATCCTGAAGAAGTCCTACCTCCCTGCTGATGTGTGCAGCGGCGGAGTGTGCCAGGTGGATCTGGCGGTGGAGGGCATTAAGTTGAGGAACGGAACTACCTATAACTGGAAAGTGGTCGCCAAGAATACCTTTGGCAAGACCAAGGCCGGTAAGTGGACCTTCACAGTGGTGGTACCGTAGCCTCTCATGAAGCCAGCACGCCGCCCCACAAGGGCGGCGTTTTTATTCAGCGTCTTGGTCTCCCTCGCGCCGCTTTTTATAGGGGTCCAAGGGGCGGAAGCCCACCAGAGGGGAAGCCTCTGGCGATATAGGTGGGGATGTAGCGGATGGCGGTGGAGTAGTGGGCGGGGCAGGTGATGAGGATGGTACGGTGGTGCTCGGCGGAGCTTGCGGGGGAGACGGAGGCACTGGCCGTCGCCCCAGCGCCGCCACCTGCCGATAGGCCAGGTACAAGCCCACCACCAGCGCCACGATCGCCCAACCAGTGGTTACAGGAAACCAGATCGCCGCTGCAGCAGCCAACGCAAAGGCAACAGTCAGCCACAGCGCCCAATCCCAGCGACGCACCGTTAGCCATACAGCGAAGGCGGCCAATGCCAGCAGGGCGTAGAGGATTGCTGCCAGTGCCCCGCTGCTCAACTGTAGCAGCGAGAGTGCTATTAGCAGCAATACCCCTGCCGCACTCAGGGCAACGGCAGGCAAGATCGCCCACCAGTTAGCGCGGTTGGCCAAGTAGATCGCCCAGAAGGGCAGCGCCGCCGCCAATAACCCGCAGGCGCCAAACGTCTGGGGAGAAGCTCCGAAAAGGGTCAACCCTAACAGAGCGGCCAGCGCCAACAGAGCATAGGCGACTATCAACGCCCACTTACGCTGGCGGTTGGCCAGATAGGCCACGCCAAAGGGCGCTGCCAGCTCCGTCAATGCTGCCATGCCCACGATCTGACTGGGGACAGGGACAAGTGCAATGAGGGCCAAGAGGGATGCCATCCCAGCAAACACCCACGCTGTGATCAGCGCCCACCACTCGCGGCGGTGGACCAACCAGCGGGCCACAAAGGGAACTGCCAACAGCGCCAGTGCGCTTGCGGCGGGCAGGAACAGCGGGCTGCTCAGATGGATGAGGCCAGTATTGAGCGCTGTAAGCCCTAGCCCGCCGAGGATCAGCAGCCCTGCCCACACCCAGATGAGAAACGCCCGTAGACCGTCAGCATGGGATGGCGGAGGTGCCATCAGCGAGCCCTCCGGTGGAGATCATTCGCGCGGTCTATCGGCCTCTGGCCCGTAGCGCGGTTCGGCAGGCATGGGAGGTGCTGGCTCACGGCGTGCCCCGCTTGCTGCGTAGCGCACCAGCAGGTAGACACCCGCTACGATCATCAGCGCAGGGATAAGATAAGCCATGCCCGCCACCAGCAGCCCTATACCGATGGTCGCCATGATGCCGCCCGGGATGAGTGCCCACCAATGTTGGCGGTTGCGCACATAGACATATAGGAACGGCAAGGCAATGGCAAACATCACATAGGCTGCCACCAGTTCCTCTCTCATAAGGCGGACAGGGAACAGCACCAACACGGCCAGAGCAGTCATTGCATAGGCTGGGATGAGCGCCCACCAATGGGCGCGGTTGCGCAGATACACCACGTAGAAGGGCAGGGCAATGGCCATCATCACATAGGTAGCAACGAGACCCTCCGGAAACCCGATGGTCGCCAAAGCAATAAGCCCGGCTATAGCGGCGAACACATAGGCAGGGATAAGCGCCCACAGGTTGGTGCGGTCGCTGAGGTACACGCTGAGGAAGGCCAGCCCTACACCGGCCATCACCGCTGCCCAAACCAGCCTATCCAAGCCGGGGACGATCTGGGTGAGCAGGAAGAAAACCCCCAGCATGATCAGGAAAAACCCCCAAATCCAATGAGCATTGGTGCGATTTTTGGGAGGAGACTCTGCCATAGCTAGACCCCCTATTTGGCTATCTTGGGCTTATGCCTCACCCAACTGGCGGCGGTTCGGCCTCCCTCTTAGCAGGAGAAGCATCGCCGGCAGGAGGCGAAGGGCAAAGCCCGTGCCGTCTATAGCCTATTACGCAGCAGAGGGTCTGAAGGTTGTAGGGATTGCGTCAGCCCGCCACATTCTCAAACACGCCCACCAGCCGTTCTATCAGCCCATCAAGCCCATACTCGGCCCGCACACGGGCAGCCAAGCGCATTCCCAGTGCTATGTGTTCGCCTTGCGGCAGCGCAAGCAGAGCAGCCAACCGTTCGGCGATGTCCTCAGGGTTCAGGTTGGGGCAGAACAGCCCCCCCGCTTCCTCGCCCAGTAGAGGCAGGAAGGCCTTGTTGTGGACGAGGGTCGGCACGCCACTGGAGAGGCTTTCCAGCACCACCTTGTCCATACCGCCTGTAGGACACAGGTTGACGCTGAGGATGGCGCGACGGTACAAGGCGGGCATCTCTGCGTGGGGGACGGAGCCGAGCAGCACCACACGCCCTTCAAGGTGCAGGTCGGCGATAAGTGCCTGTAACCGCCGGTCATAGTCGGGATGCTGGGGCGTTGTGCCGCCGGCGATGGCAAAGCGCACATCCTCCAAACCCGGGCGAAGCGCCAGCCGCGCTGCAGCAGCGATGAGCACCTCATAATGCTTGATGGGCGAGAGCCGCCCCACCGCCAATATCAGCCGCTCAGTGGGTGGCTCAGCTGGTGGATAGAAGCGCGAGAGGTCAATCCCATGTCCGATGGCTATCACCTTGTGGCTGGGCAGGTTGAAGCTTTCCGGTGAGGCCGTCACCACGCGGTTGACCAACGCATGCGCCAGGCGCAACTCTGCACTCACGTGCTGATGGGTGTACCATAACACCAGCGGCACGCGGAAGGCTTTGGCCCACGGCGCAGCAAGGAGCGCATAACGGGGGCTCATATGGGCAAAGATCACATCACTACGGCGGATGGCCTGCCCGATGGCACGCTGGGCAGTAAGAAACTCGCGCAGGCGGCCCGCACCGCGCTCTTTGCCCATGGAGGTCACATGCACGTTGGGCGGAAGGTCGTAGGCCCCGCGTTCCAGGCAGATCACTTCCACATGCTGGATGCGCGGATGGGAAGCCAGCGCTGCGATCCAGCCGTGCACAAAACCCGCCAGCCAATCCTCGCGGTCCACGCGGCGGGTGAGCATCAACACACGCATCAGCGGCGCTCCCCCAGCGCTGCGCAGCGCCGCCATGTTTCAACCACAGCCTCCAGAGCACGAGTGTGGTCAAACTTCTGGAGCACATAGGCGCGGGCGGCGCGCCCCATGGCCTGCGCACGGGCCGGATCGGCCAGCAGGGCGCTGATCTTGGCAGCCATGTCGGCGGCATCCTCCGTGTTACAGATCAGACCCGTCTCGCCATCCACGACGATCTCCGCCGCCCCCGCTGTGCGCGTAGCAACTACAGGTCTGCCGCTCGCTGCTGCCTCAATCATCACCTTGCCCAACCCCTCATAGATAGAGCTGTGCACATATACATCGCACAGGCGGTAATAGGCAGGCAGGTCGGCGTGATCCACACGCCCCGCAAAATGCACCACTTTCTCCAAGCCCAGCTGCGCAACCTGTCGGTAGACGTCGGGGCGCAGCGAAAAATCCCCCACAAGCAGCAAGTGCGCATTGGGATGCTCGCGGCGCACAAGGGCAAAAGCTTCCACCAACAGAGGCACGCGCTTGAAGCCTACCGGCCTCCCCACCCAACCGATCAGTGGAGCATCGGGCGGGATGCCCAATTGCGTCCGCAGCGCCGCGCCTTCGCCCGGTGGGCCATCAGGTGAGAAACGGCTCAGCCGCGTCGGCGTGGGGAGGATCACCACACGGTCAGGGTCAATGCCCAGCCGCAGGTACTTAGCCTTCTCCTCAGCGTTGAGCACGCGATGCGTATCGGCATGGCGGATGACCCACTTGCCCAGCCGGTTGAACAGCCCATAGCGCAGTGGGCGCTCGGCGATCCAGAAGCGGTTGTCAAAAAAATCGCTGTGGTTCTGTACATCCAGCGGGATGCGGAAGCGGCGCTTGAGCCACGCACCTACCAGACCCGTAGCAAAGGGGTCTTGTGTGGTGATCACATTGAGGGGGTGTGTCCGGCAGATTGCCGCGCCGAGGCGGTAGGCATCCCACACGAAGGTCAGCGGCGAGAGGGAACGCGTGGGGTAGATCGTCAGGCGGTCGCTGAGAGCTGTGGTATGCAGGTCATGCTCACGGGGGGAATACACGATCATGTGCAGGTGTGCTATCCGTGCCGCATAGTCCAGATGGCGCTCGCGCACATCGCCGCCGCCTGCGCCGGTGAGGATAGCATCGCTGAGAGCGATCATCAGCACATGCAGAGCCGACGAAGGCTGGCTGTCCATCTCACAAAAGCACTACCCGCGCTTTGGGCTGCTTCACCCCCTTGAGGGCGTTGCGCGTGTCCACCACAAGGGACGCATGCTCGGCGATAAAAGCATAATCCACGTAGGAATGGTCAGTGACGATCACCACACAATCCACTGAGCGCAGCAGATCCGCTGTCAGTGGTTGGGAGTCCAGCGCCAGCCCTTCGTGATGGAGGGTAGGGATGTAGTCATCGTGATAGCACACATTCCCGCCGCGTTCCTGCAACAGGCGGATGATGTCTAGCGCCGGACTTTCGCGCAGGTCGTTGATGTCGCGCTTGTAGGCCGCGCCCAACACCAAAATAGAAGCGCCATTGACGGTCTTGCGCACCGCGTTGAGCGCCTCCATCACCTTATTGACGACATACAACGGCATGTTGCTGTTGATCTCAGAGGCCAGTTCTATAAAGCGGGCGTTGTAGTTGAGCGCCTTGAGCTTCCAGCTCAGGTAGAGGGGGTCAACGGGGATGCAGTGCCCCCCGAGGCCGGGGCCGGGATAGAAGGTCATGAAGCCGAAGGGCTTGGTGCTAGCAGCCTCAATGACCTCCCATACGTTCACGCCCAGCTTATCGCACATGATGGCCATCTCGTTGACCAGACCGATGTTCACCGAGCGGAAGGTGTTTTCCAACAGCTTGACCATCTCGGCGGTGCGCGTGGAAGAGACGGGCACAATGGTCTCCACCGCCTTGCTGTAGAGCGCCGTCGCCACCTCCAGGCAGGCGGGCGTCACGCCGCCGATGACTTTGGGCGTGTTACGCGTGGTATAGACTTTGTTGCCGGGGTCCACACGCTCAGGTGAGAAGCAGATGAACACATCCTCACCCACTTTAAGGCCGTTCCCGACCAGACGCGGCACGATCAGCTCATCAGTAGTGCCCGGGTAGGTGGTGCTTTCCAGCACGATGAGCTGCCCAGCGCGGCTGTAGCGTGCGATCTGATCGGCGGCAGCGATGATGTAGCTCATGTCGGGGTCTTTGGTCTTGCGCAGGGGGGTAGGGACACAGATGCTGATGGCATCAGCCTGTGCCAACGCGCTGAAGTCACTGGTAGCGGAGAGCAGGCCACGCCCCACCAGATCGGCCACTACTTCGGAAGGCACATCAGGGATGTAACTAGCGCCCGCGTTGAGCTGGCGTACCTTCTTGGCGTCCACATCCACACCGATCACGTGGTAGCCCGCTTTGGCGAACTCAACAGCCAGCGGCAGGCCTACATACCCCATACCGATCACAGCGACCAACGCTGTGCGGTCCTCAATCTTTTGGAGCAGTTGCGACTTGACGGAAACGGCCATCCTGTAACCTCAACGTCTAGAAGGGATCTCAGCGGCGCGGTGAGCATTGTGGCGGAAGTAAGCGATCACCTCATCCAGCGTCTCGTCCAGCGTTTTTATTGGCTCCCAGCCGACCACACGCCGAATCTTGCTAATGTCAGGCACGCGACGCTGCATGTCCTCAAAGCCCTGTTCGTAGGCTTGATCGTAGGGAATGAAGACAATAGGCGAATCGCTGCCCGCGCGCGCCTTCACACGCTCGGCCAGATCAGCAATGGCGATCTCCTCCGTTGATCCCACGTTGAAGACCTCGCCTACCGCTGCCTCACACTCAGCCAACATGGCGATGGCGCGTACCACATCGCTGACATTGGCGAAACAGCGCGTCTGTCGGCCATCGCCGTACACCTGGATCGGCTCACCGGCCAACGCCCAGCGCACAAAACGCGGCACGACCATACCATAGCGCCCGCGCTGTCGCGGCCCCACGGTGTTAAAGAGGCGAAAGATCACCACCGGCAGACCTACTTCCTTGTGATAGGCCAGTGCCAGATGCTCATCCAGTGCCTTGCTCGTGGCGTAGCTCCAGCGGCTTTTGATGGTGGGGCCTTCCACGCGATCATCGTCCTCACGGAAGGGTGCCTTGTTGCTCTTGCCATACACTTCAGAAGTAGAGGCCAACATCACCTTCTTGCGGTAGCGGCGGGCCGTCTGCAACACGATGTTGGTGCCCATCACGTTGGTCTCAATGGTGTGGATAGGGCTATGCACAATGAGGTCCACGCCCACCGCCGCGGCAAGGTGGTAGATGATGTCGCACTCGCTTACCAGCCGGTCCATCACAGCAGTATTGGCGATGGTCTCAATGGCAAAGCGGAAATGGGGGTGTGTTGTCAGCGGCTCAATATTCTCAAACAACCCCGTGGAGAGGTCGTCAATCACCGTGACGTGTTGCCCCTGCGCCAGCAAATACTCGGCAAGATGGCTACCGATGAAGCCAGCCCCACCCGTGATGAGGGCGCGAATCATAGTTGGCACTCCGTTTCCTCTTGAGCCTCACCTCCAACTCCCTCTTCGCCAGTGGGGAGAGGATGCCACGCACAGCATACGCTCCACCTGTCCAGGTATCTCCAAGGGTGGCAGGCGCTGACCATTCTAGCGCAGGGCGTCAACCGCTACCACCCACTGGCAGCAAAGATGGTTTGCAGGAAGGCAGCGCGGTCCTCGGGAGTCATGGGGTTGGGTTGTGCCCAGGCCTCCATCAGGCCAGTAAAAAGCACTGTGGAAATATGCCGCCCTTCATAAAGAACATGCTTATCGGCGAACATCTGGCGGTTCTCTAGATAGTCCATTTGGTCAAAGAACAGGTTGCCCACACCGTAATGGATGAAGCTCGCCCCTTCAAAAGCGAAGCCCTGCGGCTGATGAGCCTGACTGCCGCTCACAATATCCGCTCCGGCCTCGGCCAAGCGCCGAAAATCCGCTACTTGTTCAGCGCTGGGAGCATAGGAGTTCAGTTCCCAATACTGCAATGTGGCAACAATCACATCCGCCTCGCCGTTCGCCCTGAGAGCGCGGATGGCTCCTGTGATGGCTGACCAATCGCCGCAAGGGGCAGCGCCAGGTGTCTCGGCAGTGGCAAAGGCTTTCCAGGGGCCGGGGACGTTACAGCCGATAAAAGCAATGCGCGTGCCATCCGGCGCCTGGACGATGCGCGGCGCCAGCGCATCCTCTAGATTGCGCCCACCACCGTAGTACACAATGCCATTGGCATCATAAAGATCAAGCGTATAGGCAAAGGCCGCCGTGCCCCGATCGTTGATGTGGTTGCCGGTCAGCTCCACCACATCCAGACCGATGGTCTGTAGAAGGCGGAAATTATGCGGCGCTGAGCAGAACCCTGTTGGCTCGCCGTACCAATCCGGTGGGGGGCAATCGGTGGCAAAGGCCACCTCGTTGCTGGTGTGCAGGATGTCTGCATCGGCGAAGAAGGGCAGAATAGCCTGCGCCGGCCAATCGTAGCCGCGTAGCGCCATCTGCATAGCAGTAGCGCGCACCAGTGCCGTGACGCCCGTCATCACCAGCACGGTCATACGAGCCGGATCGCGATTGGTGGTTGGCCACAGGCCACGCGCCTCCAATCCGGCGGCGATCTGCGCACCCCGCTCGTCTGCCACCTCCAGCCCTATCTGCATCACCAGTGGATATTGGCCCACGTCCAGCGCTTTATCCAACGCCGAGCGGCCATCCAACGCCAACACCTTCCAACGCGGGGTGAGGGCATCAAAGGGCAGGATGCTAAGGGCGGGGCGCAGACGCCAAGCAGCATCGGTCAGTGCAGCAGGAGCAGCGATCTGCAACGGCAGCCCTTCAGCAGGAGGGCCGAGCAGAAGCGTCAGGTAGTCAGCTACATCGCGGGTGAGCACCATCTGGGGCGGCCCACCGAAATCAGGCAAGCCATCCAGCGAGCCGTACAGCCAGTAGCCACGTAGTGCCTCCCAGGAGAGATCATCGGGCACGGTTGGGAAAGGTGCAACGGGCGCGTAGACCCACTGCGCGGTAAGCATCGCCTGAGGCCCTGGGTTAAGCACCAGGTGCACGATGGCCTCTTGCGGCGTGGCCACTTCCACTAAGCCTGCCTCTTCCAACACAGGCATCAGGCGCTCCACAAGCGTATAAGGCACTCCATCCTGCACCCAGTAGCCCTCTGGCGAGACAGTGGGCAGCGGTTCGGAGGTAGGTGGCGCAGGCGTGGGGGAGACTGCCCTCCCATCGGCGGGAGGGAGAGGAATATGGGAAATCGGGGGAGGTTGAGCGACAGGCTGACAGGCAGCCAACAGCACACCGATCAACACGCCCGTCCTCTGTGACAGCAGACCACGCTTTGTCAGGCAATCCATATGGTTACCATCCTGCGGCATAGAAGCCCAGATACTCAGCCAGATGAGCCTGCCAGTAGTCCGGCGAGTGCCCGCCCGGACCGGTGATAAAAGTGTGGTGAATGCTGCGCTCAATAAGCGTCCAGCGCAGCTCCTCCACTGAAAGCACAAACTCGTCCTGTTGGCCACAATCCAGCAGCATGCGCGGGCTGGTGTGTGGCTCCAAACGGCAGGCTAGATGCACAGGGTCACGCTCGGCAAAAGCCTCTTCATCGCCCAGACCAAAGATCCATGGCGGGCCAAGCCGCTGCGCGGAGAAAAGCGCCGGACTGTGGATACCCACCGCCCCAAACAGCTGGGGATGGGTGAAGGCCAGCGCCGCAGCCCCAGCCCCACCCATGGAGATACCCGCGATAGCCCGCGCCGAGCGCTCACGGCGGACGCGGAAGGTGCGCTCCACATAGGGAATCACATCCTCCAGAAGGTAATCCCCGTAATCGCCGTAGCCTTCCATTGCTCCAGCAAAAAGATCGGGATCCAGGCGCTGCACCAGGCTGAAATCACCACCCGGGTCGGCGGCGTTGATGAAGAAACTCTTGTCGCCCTGCGGCATGGCGGCGATAAAAGGCGGCAAAGTGCCGGCAGCGATGAGGCGGTCGGCAACCTCGTGGACTCGCAGGGCCGCCGTCCAGTAGTGTTCGTCTTCCCCCCAGGGGTGCAGCAGGTACACCACGGGGTAGTGCCCGCGCCTCTCATCATAGCCCGGTGGCAGGTAGAGATGCAGGCGCATGGAACGGCACAGCGCACGGCTACGGAGGGAGTGATCTATGAGGCTGCCGGTGGTTACCGTCACAACACCCTTATCCCTTCCTCAAAGCGACTTGCCGGTAGATGGCCAATGTCTGGGCAGCGGTGCGCGCCCAGCTAAAGGCCGTCGCCCGCGCCAGCCCGCGTTCCCTCAGCGCCTGCGCCAGATCGGGCTGATTCAACACAGCAAGGATGGCCCCCGCCATGCCACGCGCATCGTCGGGTGACAAGGTGAAGCCCGCATCGCCAACAATCTCCACAAGCGAAGCTGCATCGCTGGCAACAACTGGCGTGCCGCAGGCCATCGCCTCCAGTAGCGGCAGACCAAAGCCTTCGTAACGCGAAGGATAGACAAAACATCCCGCCAACCGATAGAGGGCAGGCTTTTCCTCCTCCTCCACCCAGCCGATGGGCTGCACCACGTCGCGCAGGTTCATCTCATCCAGCAGCCTTGCTACATCGGTGAAGCGCGGTGAGCGTTTCTGCGGCAGGCGGCCTGCCAACACTAGTGGGAACTGCGTCCCTGCGCCGTCGCGCACATAAGTATAAGCCTTCAGCAGAGTGGGGACGTTTTTGCGCACATCATAACCACCCAAATAGAGTACAAACTGCGCAGGGAGATCGTACTTGCGGCGCACAGCCTCATCGTTGCTACCCGCACGGTGCGGATGGTACTCTTCCCCAACGGCCAGCGGCACCACATGTACGCGTTCCAACGGCACGCCAAGGTGCTTCAAGATGTCATCCTGCGAAGCGTGGGAATCGGTGAGGATGGCCGCCGCTCCTCCCGCCGAGGCCGCCACCAGTGCGGTGTACAGCCGCGCCAGCGCACCCCCTCGGTAGGCAGGTAAGAGGAGGGGAATCAGGTCGTGGATGGTGATGACGAGCGGTGCGGGGCTGCGCAGCGGGGCGCCCCAGTAGGGCACATGGGCGAGGTCGGCGCCTAAACGCCCTACTGCTTGCGGAAAATCCAGCTGTTCAAAGTGCACTTTGGCCAGCGGCCCCCGTCCCCGCAGCGGCACATGCTCCACGGCAACGCCCGACGGCGGATCGACCGGCCAACCCCGCGGCACAATCAGCGTGATTCGCTCAGAAGGAGCAACCTCTGTCAAGGCTTGCGTCAGGCGGCGGACGTACTGCCCACTGCCTGTATCGGGACGGTTCCAGAACCAGCCGTTGATGGCGATGTGCATGGCACGGCCTGCCCGCTACAGGCTAAGCGCGCCCAGCAGCGCTAATATCACGATTCCCACCCCGATCGCCAAGCGCATCAGTGCGGCCTGATCGGCCTCCTCGCCCTTTACCTTGCCTACCGTCCAGCGATCCACATGGCGGCGCAGCGGCGGAAAGGCAGAAGCCACGATCAACAAACCGGTGATCGGCAGGCCCCAACGCTCCCCGAAAAGCGCTACAAAGAACAAGGTCATCCCACCAAGCAGAAAGATCGCCTGCAGAGCGCGGGCGGGCAACGGCTCCGCCGTACCAGGACGGCGCCTCGCAACGATAGGGGGCCTGCTGCCCCTCCTATGCCCCAGTGGCTGCTGCCTTGTAGCCATGCGGATACGCCCTGTGCCAGGCCCAAGCACTGGCGATGATGTCTTCAAGGTCGGGATGGCGCGGCTGCCAACCCAGCTCGCGGCGGATTCTCTCGGCACTGGCGACGAGGATCGGCGCATCGCCAGGGCGACGCTCGGCCTCAATGACCGGGATAGGATGGCCGGTGACAGCACGGGCTACCTCAATCACTTCGCGGTTGCTGTAACCGCGCCCGTTCCCAAGGTTGTAGATCGCTGCACCGCGGACATCCAGCGCATCCAGCGCCAGCACGTGTGCTGCAGCAAGGTCCTCAATGTGGATGTAGTCGCGGATGCAGGTGCCATCGGGGGTGGGGTAATCCGTCCCGTAGAGGTGCAGGCATGGGCGCTGGCCAAGCGCCACCCGCAGGGTGAGCGGAATGAGGTGCGTCTCCGGCTCGTGGGCCTCACCGCGCAGAGGGCGACCTGCGCCGTCCAGCATCGCCCCGGCAGCGTTGAAGTAGCGCAGGGCGCAGTAGCATAGACCATACACCTCACGGTACCAGTGCAACATGCGCTCAATCATCAGTTTGGTCTCGGCGTAGACACTGGCCGGGCCAGTGGGATCGTCCTCGGTCAGCGGCGAGTCCTTGCTGGCATACACACCGGCAGTTGAGGAGAAGACAAGGCGCAGGACACCATAGCGCACCATCGTCTCCAGCAGGGTGAGCGTGCCCGCCACGTTGTTGCGCAGGTACTTGCCCGGCTGCTGCATAGACTCCCCCGCAGCGATGAAGGCTGCAAAATGCGCCACGGCCTGCGGGCGGTAGTGTGCAAAGACCGCCTCCAGTGCTGCTGCGTCGCCTACGTCGCCCTGCACAAATGTCGCTTCAGGCGGAACTGCCTCGCGGTAACCGGTGACAAGGCTGTCATAGACGATCACCTCGTGACCGGCATCCAGAAGGTGTGCCACCGTCGCCGAGCCGATGTATCCGGCCCCGCCGACCACCAATATCCTCACCGTGATCCCTCGTTTATGGGGGGAACGCTCCCCAGATAGTCCAGCACAGCGCGCAGCGAACGCGCCTGCGTCTCGTTCTCAAAGGCGACTAACCGCTCGCGCGGGACGGCGCAAAAAGCCTCGGCAGCCATCCGTTCCTCGGAGAGCACGATAGCCTCCAGATCATCTGGCTCAAGGCCGCTGGCATGGGCAAACATGGCGGAAAGTCGCCGCGCACCGCCCTCACGGATATGCTGCGTTACATGGTCACGCCACGCCGTCAGGTGAGTATCGGCGACAAAGGGCAACCAACGATCGGGGCTGGCCCTAAGCAGGGCCTCCACTACGCCGGTGGGCAAGCGCGCCGCTGCCCGATATTCAAGATAGGTCATCAGAATTGCGTAGAGTCGCCAGTTGGGATGGCCGGTGTCCCAACGCGTCCCTTCTACGAACAGGCCAGGCATCACCACCTGCTCAACCCATGTCTGGTCCATCACCAGATGGGTGATATAGCCGGCGACAAAAGCAGCATGGGGTCTGCTCAGCGCAGCAGCGTTGCGCAGCGCAGGCCACGCTTCCAACATCACGGCCTGCGCTGGGCGCGGATCAGTGGGCGGGATGGTGAAGAAATGTGTCTCTTCGCGGGTTTGCCCACTGATGGCGCGCACATCTGGGCTGATGGCGCCCAGCAGGAAAGCAGAGCGAGCCTCTCCCTCCGTCAGCCACCGAAAAGCCGCCTGAATCGGCGGCTGAGCCAGCACGGCACATACAGCAGTGAGATGAGTTTGCGCGTTCGGCATGGCGGGGCCATTTTACCCCACCCTGAAGGGAGGTTCAAACGGTATGGGCATTCATGGTCTCGTAATGCGCTCCTCACTACCGTCATCCACCGTGCGCGACAACCAGCGCATGACGACAATGGCGGCCAAGGCCATCACCATAAGCAGCAGTGCTGCCCACAGCGCAGCCCCGAGATTGCGCTCTAACGCCCCATAGACCAACAGGGGCATGGTTTGGGTGCGGCCCTGCAGGTTGCCCGCAAACAGGATGGTGGCGCCAAACTCACCCAATGCCCGCGCCCAGCTGAGCACAATGCCTGTCAGCAGGCCGCGCAAGCTGAGCGGCAACATGACATGCCAGAAGGCGCGCCAGCCGTCCGCACCGTCAATGCTGGCCGCCTCCAGCAGCTCCGGGGAGATGTTCTGAAATTGCACCTGCGCCGCCCGGATGTAAAACGGCGCAGCAACAAATGTCTGGGCAAGGATCACCGCTGCCGTGGAGAAGGGCAGGGTGATACCCATCGCTGCCAACGGCGGCCCCAGCAGCCCGCGCCGCCCGAAAGTCACCAGTAATGCCAGCCCAGCTACCACCGGCGGCAGGACGATAGGTAGCTCAATCAGTGCGTCAATCCATCGCTTGAAAGGAAACTGGTAGCGGGCAAGGGTATAGGCCACCGGTGTGCCGAATCCCAGAATAATCAGGACGGTAGCTGCCGTTGTGGCGAGGCTAAGGCCAACGGCATCCAGCACAGGGCGGCTTGTGAGTACTGCCATGCCTGCTGTGTTGCCCAGCGTGCGCCCGGTGAGCGCAATTAGCGGCACGACCAGCAGGGCTAACATCAATGAGGCCAGTACACCGACTGCAAGGCGTCCCACGATGTACTCAACCCTGTGGTGCTGGGCCAAATCCCCAGCGGCTGAGGATAGCTTGCCCCTCCTCGCTGAGGACAAACTCCACAAAAGCCTGTGCTTGTTCGGGGTGCGGAGCATCAGCCACCACCCCGATGAGGTACGTTGCCGTGACATGGAACGCTTCCGGTATCTCAATCTGCTGCACATCGTTGGCGATGTCGGGAGTTATGTCGGTCACATAGACGAACGCAGCGTCGGCTTCGCCTAGCGCCACTTTCGCCACTACCTGCCGCACGTTTTGCTCCTCGGAGACTATGTTGGCGTACACAGCAGCACGGAAAGCCGCACCATAAGCCGGATCGGCGGCAACCTGTTCAAAGAGCAAATCGGTGTAGTCGCGGATGGGTGCCCCGGGCACGGCTGTCACCAGCCGCAGGCCTGGCATGGCGAGGTCTTCAAACGAGGTAATACCCGCGGGGTTGTTAGCTGGGACGATAAGCGCCAACCGATTGGTAGCGAAGGCCACCGTAGGCACCTTTATACGCCCCGCTGCGACAGCCACACCCATTTGCTGCTCATTGGCCGAGGCAAACACATCCGCCGCCGCTCCCTCAGCCAACTGAGTGGCCAGTTGCGATGAGCTGGCGTGGTTAAAGATCACGGTCATGCCCGCGTGGCGAGCCTCAAAAGCAGCTCCCAGTTCACTGAAAGCCTCGGTGAGGGCGGAAGCGGCGAAGACGATCAGCGCATCGCTATCACTGGGCGGCATGGGGGTGGGACGAGGCGCCAACGCTGTCAGCTCAGCATCGGACACCACCTCCGCATCGGGGGGCATTGAGGGCAAAGGTTGGGATATGGGTGCGCTACACGCTGTCAAGACGGTGGCCAGTGCGGCATAAGCGAGTGGGCGTCTCGGTGTCAACTGGATTTCTCCTCGTTCAGGCGTTTTTGGCAGGCGTGCAGCCACTCTAGCATGGCGGCCAGCTGGCTGCGCCGGAATTCGTGGACCAGCTCATGGTACCAGTCGCCTGCAGATTGGCGATAGGCGGCGGCACGGCGGGATTCCTCCTCAAGGCGGGCTTGGCAGCGGGCGATCTGGGCTTCCAGCAGGCGGTTGACGTGAGGCAGGCCCAGCAGGCTAAAGAAGCGCAGCTTGACCAGCAACGCCACGCGCACCTCACGCGGGGCATCCACCGGCTCATAGAGCCAGCGCAGGAACGCCTCACGTCCGCTGGACGTGAGGCGATAAACCTTGCGCGGCGGGCGGCCCTCTTGTATCTCGGTGCTTACGTCCGCATAGCCCGCTGTTTGCAGGTCAGCAAGCGCCGCATAGAACATGCTGCGCTTGGCATCCCACACCCCTCCGAAGGCCTGACGGAAATCCTGATATAGCTCGTAGCCGTGCTTGGGGCGTGTCATCAGCAGGCCCAGCGCGATATGCTTCAGCAGAAGGGTGGTCGGGTGCGGGAAGTGCTCCATGATTTTGTCACTATCTGATTATTCAGATCATGAATATACTTCTGAAAAATATAACGCCTTCCGGAGAAGGCGTCAAAATCTTTAAAAAATAAGGGGTATGGCCTTACCCCGTGTCATCTTGCAGGGCGCGGCGTTGTAGCTCATACAGGCGCGTGATGGCGTCAATGGGCGACATTTCCTCAATCTTCATCCGGCGCAGCTCCTCAACGATGGGGTGCGGGCCAGTGTGGAAGAGCGCCAGCTGGCGCAACATCTCATCACGCTCAATTGCCCAGATGTTGTGCTGGCCCTCCAGCTCCTTGAGGATTTCGGCAGCGCGCTGTACCACAGCTTTCGGCACGCCCGCCAGCTGCGCCACATGGATGCCGTAGGACTTATCAGCCTTGCCGGGGCGGATGGTGTGCAAGAAAACTACGCGGTCGCCCTGCTCAGCAACGGCCACGTTGTAGTTGGCTACGCCGGGCAGGATGTTCTCCATCTCGGTTAGCTCATGATAGTGCGTGGCGAAGAGGGTTTTGCCTCCCAGCTGGGGGTGGTTGTGCAGATACTCCACAACGGCGCGGGCGATGGCAAGCCCGTCGTAAGTGCTGGTGCCGCGCCCGATCTCATCCAAAATGATCAGGCTGCGGCGCGTGCTCTGCTGGAGGATAGTGGCCGTCTCCACCATCTCCACCATGAAGGTGCTCTGCCCAGCGTGGATCACGTCCTCGGCGCCGATGCGCGTGAAGATACGGTCTACCAGCCCAATAGTGGCCTCATCTGCCGGCACAAAAGAGCCAATCTGCGCCATGAGAACAATGAGCGCCACCTGCCGCAGGTAGGTGCTTTTGCCGGACATATTCGGCCCAGTGATGATGTGTAGCCGCTTGCCGTTGGCGAACGATGTGTCGTTGGGCACAAAGCGTTCACCCTGCAGCAAATGCTCCACGACGGGGTGACGTCCGCCGCGGATCTCCAGCACATCTTCAGTGGTGAGGCGCGGGCGCACATAGGCGTTGCGGGCAGCGACCTCAGCCAGCGAGGCACAGACATCTAGACGCGCCAGCGCGTGCGCGGTGCGGCGTAGCGACTCGCCATAGGCGGCGATCTGCTGCAGCAGATCGCGGTAGAGGCGCACCTCCAGCGCGTGGATTTCCTCCTCTGCATTGAGCAGGCGCACCTCTACTTCCTTCATCTCCGGCGTGATATAGCGTTCGGCGTTGACCAGCGTCTGCTTGCGGATGTAATCCGCCGGCACCATGTTGGCGTTGGCTTTGGTGACCTCAATGTAGTAGCCGAAGACCTTGTTATAGCCTACCTTGAGGCTCTTGATGCCGGTGCGCTCACGCTCCACCGCCTCTAAGCTGTTGATGTAAGCACGGGCGTCAGCGCTAGCCTGCACGAGGGCATCCAGCTCGGGGGAATAGCCGGGGCGGATCAGCCCCACCGCGCTGAGCGTAGCAGGTGGATCGTCCACCAAAGCGCGGGAAATGAGGTCAGCGATGTCCTCCAGCGGATCAAGGGCATAGGCGAGGTCGCGCAGCGCCTGTGACTGCCCAATCAGGTAGCCACGCAGGGTGGGGATGGTTGCCAGTGTCTGCTTCAAGCTGAGCAGCTCGCGGGGGTTGGCACTACCTGTGGAGACCCGCGCCGTCAGGCGCTCTAGATCGGCCACCCCGCGCAGGGCCTCGCGCACCTGGGCACGCAACGTGCCATCTACAAAGAGCGCCTCCACAAGGTCAAGCCGCCGCTCCAGGCGGTTGATATCCAACAGGGGGCGCGAGATCCACTGGCGTAGCAGCCGTCCCCCCATCGCTGTCACGGTGCGATCCAGCACGCCTAAGAGCGACCCGCGCGTCTGGCGTGTACGGATCGTCTCGGTGAGTTCCAGGTTGCGGCGCGTGGCGGCGTCCAGCACCATGTACTCAGCGGTGGAATAGACGTTCAGCGTCTGAATCTGGTCCAGCGAGCCGCGCTGCGTTTCCTGAAGGTACTGGATCACCACACCAGCAGCGCAGATGGCCTGCGGGTGCTCCTCTAGGCCGAAGGCAGCCAGCGTGCTCACCTGAAAGTGGCGCAACAGGGCATCGCGTGCTGTGGTGGGATCAAAGCGCCAATCCGCAAACGGCGTGATGTGGATGTCTTCCCCGTTAAGCGGTAATCGTCCTGCCGAGACTACCCCCTCAGCCAGCAGGCACTCACGCGGAGCCAGACGAGCGATCTCCTGCTGCATAAGGGTCAACACATCGCCCTCGGCCAATTCGGTGGCGGCGAACTCGCCGGTAGAGACATCCGTATAAGCAAGGCCAACACAGACCAGCTGGTCACCCTCATAGCGCGGTGCAAGGGCTACGAGGTAGTTGTTGCGCTTCTCTGGTAACAGGGCCGGCTCGGTAACTGTGCCAGGTGTGACAACGCGTACCACCTCACGGGGCATGAGGCCATCAATTGGCTCATCGCCAACCTGCTCGCAGATGGCGACGTGGTACCCCTTCTCAATCAGGCGGGCGATGTAGCTCTCAGCAGCGTGGTGGGGCACACCAGCCATGGGGACACGGCGATTCTTGGAGATGTTGCGGCTGGTGAGGACGATGTCCAGCTCGCGTGCCGTGATTTCGGCGTCTTCGTCAAACGTCTCGTAGAAGTCCCCCAAGCGGAAAAAGACGATAGCATGGGGGAATTGCTTTTTGATCTCCAGATACTGCCGCCGAATGGGCGTGACATCGCTCATGGGGAACCTGAGTGTCCTACACCATATTGCACAGTTGGAGCAGGGTGATTCTATTGCTTGGGAGGGAGAGCGACAAGTAGGCCAAGCCTTGCCTCGCCTTTTTCCATTCCCCTGTTGCCTGCCGGCCCATGCTGTGATACGCTTAAGCAGGTTGGGTAGCCCAACTAAGCCGGTGAGCGTAAGGTTCGCAACAGGCCAAAGGTGGCAGCACGCATGGAAGAACCGCTCAGCGATGAGTGCAGGCACGTCCTTGTGATTGGAGCAGCCAATCTAGACATCAAAGGACAGCCGGAGGGTGAGCTGGTGCGCGGCTCCTCTGTGCCGGGGCGTATCCGCAGCGATTTGGGCGGGGTGGCGCGCAACATCGCCGAGAATCTGGCCCGTCTGGAAGTGGAGACCGTGCTGCTGACTGCCGTAGGTGATGACGAGGCCGGGGAGCGCATCCTTGGGCATGCTGCTGCGAGTGGCATTGACGTCAGCGAGGCACTTGTCGTGCCGGGCAAACGCACGGGCGCCTACATGGCGCTGCTTTCCCCCGGCGGTGCGCTGGAAGTCGCGCTGGACGATATGTCCGTCCTCACCACGTTGACGCCAGAGTACTTTGAGGCGCGTCGCCACCTTTTTCAACAGGCCTGTTTGGTAGCCGTGGATGCCAACCTCACACCAGAGGCGCTGGCGAAAGTTGTAGCGTTGTGTGATGAGTACGACGTTGCTCTCTGCGCCGATCCTACCTCCACCACTTTGGCCGCCCGTTTGATCCCCTATCTATCGCACCTCTATTTCATCACCCCCAACGTGCAGGAAGCCAGTGTGCTGTGTGGTTGGGAGATCAATCCCGCCGACCGTGATGCCGTACAGGCCGCTGCCGCCCACCTTGTGGCGCAAGGTGTGGATATGTGCGTCATCTCATTGGGAGAACGCGGTGTGGTTTATGCCGATAGCGATACCACCGGCCACGTTCCGGCCATCCAGACACAGGTAGTGGACCCCACCGGCGCGGGTGATGCTATGTCGGCAGCTATCATTTTCGGCCTGCTGGAGGACCTGCCGCTGGATGAGTGTGTGCGGTTGGGTGTTACAGCCGCCTCACTGACACTGCGATCGCGCGAGACGGTACGTTCAGACCTGACGGTAGATCTGCTGTACGACGAATTGGTTGCTTAATCCCCTTTTCCCCAAATTAGGGCTGCTGATATGCCGCTTGCCAGCCACGTGACGATTGCTCCTGAGGTTGCCGAGGCACTCAACTCCGGGCGCCCGGTGGTAGCGTTGGAATCCACTGTGATCGCGCATGGCCTGCCGCGTCCCACCAATCTGGAGGTGGCCCGCCGTTGCGAAGCCGCCGTCCGAGAGGAGGGGGCTGTTCCAGCCACGGTGGGCATCATCAGCGGCGAGCTTATCATCGGCCTGAACGATGACCAAATGCGCACGTTGGCGCTGGCCGAGGGCGTGCGCAAGGTCTCACGGCGGGATTTTGGCATTGCCATCGCTCGCCGTGAGCACGGCGCTACCACTGTCGCTGGCACGATGATCGCCGCCCATCTGGCAGGCATCCGTGTCTTTGCCACAGGTGGCATTGGGGGGGTACATCGCGGCGACGCCGATGACGTTTCCGCTGACCTGCCCGAGCTGGCCAGCACACCAGTAGCGGTGGTCTGCGCTGGCGCTAAATCCATCCTTGACCTGCCGCGCACGCTGGAATATTTGGAGACAGCGGGTGTACCTGTGCTCGGCTATCAAACGGACACCTTCCCCGCCTTCTATGCAGTAAGCAGCGGCCTGCCGGTGGATGCACGGGTGGAAACGCCCGAGGAAGCGGCAGCCATGATCAGCGCGCGCTGGGCTTTGGGATTGGAGGGTGGTGTACTGATCGCTGTGCCACCTCCTGCTGACCTCGCCCTCCCATCCGATGAGATGGAAGCCGCCATCGCCGAGGCTCTGCACGCTGCCGAAGAGGCAGGCGTGAGGGGCAAGGCGCTCACACCTTTCCTGCTGGCACGTGTGGGGGAAACAACCGCCGGGCGCAGTTTGGCAGTGAACATCGCCCTACTGGAGCAGAACGCCCGCGTAGCCGCGCGCCTCGCTGAGGCCCTAACGCCGATGCTCAAGGACCTGTAGAGGCCTGTTCAACCCACTTGAGGAGGCCGCAATGGATATATCCCCCCGTGACCGTGACTGGACAGATGAGCAGATCATCGCTGATTTTGAACGCTACGTCTCATCTGGGAAGGTAGCTATGTACCGCCAGATGGGACTGGCAGTCGTGCCCGGTAAGCGTGAGGGCGTGCGCATCTGGCCGCGCAGCGGTGGCCCATCGCTTATCAACTGTCGCTCCAGCGGCGGGGTGTTCAACTTGGGGCATTGCCCGGCGCCTATCATTGAGGCCGTCAAGGAGGCGCTGAACACACTGGACATCAATGACCATATCCTGATGAGCGAGTACCGGGCAGCGCTGGCTCGCCGGCTTGCCGAGTTACTGCCGGGGGACATTCAGTACACCACCTTCGGCGTCAGCGGTGGCGAAGCGATTGACTTTGCCCTCAAAGTGGCGCGGGGGTTCACCGGACGCGAAGGCGTGATCTCGGTACAGGGCGGCTATCACGGGCACACTGGCCTAGCCTTGGCCGCTGGCGATCCCTCCTTCCGCGATCCCTTCCGCTGGCATCTCCCGGGTTTCGTACAGATCCCCTTTGGCGATATAGATGCGCTCCGATCAGCGATGAGCGATGAGGTGGCCGCGGTGATCGTAGAGACCATCCCGGCCACGGCAGGCATCCTTATCCCACCGGATGATTATTATCCTGCCATGCGCGAACTGTGCGACCGGCACGGTGCGCTGATGATCGTGGACGAAGTGCAGGCCGGCCTCGGTCGTACCGGAAGGCTATGGGCCATTGAGGAATGGGGCGTGGTGCCGGATATGATCGTGCTGGGCAAGGGCCTAAGCGGTGCGATCTATCCCATCACCGCCACCTGCTACAAACCCGCCGTGGACGCCTGGCTGGCGCGCACCAACCCCTTCATTCACATCTCCACCTTCGGAGGGGCCGATCCCGGCTGTGTGGCCGCCCTCAAGATGCTGGAGATCATCACCGCCCCCGGTTTTCTGGAGCATGTGCAGGCTATGGGGGCGCGGCTGATGGACGGCCTGCGCAACCTGCAAGCGCAGTATCCCACCCTTATCACAGAGGTACGCGGGCGCGGTCTGATGATCGGCGTGGAGATGCGCCACGCCCAGTTTGGCCCTCTCCTCACGGTGTTGCTGGCCCGCAACGGCGTGCTGGCGCTTTATGCCAACAACCGGCCCTCCACTATGATCGTCATGCCGCCTCTCGTCATCAGCGCCGAGGAGGTGGACGAGGTGCTGAGCGCTTTCGCCGCCAGCCTCACTGCGTTGGCGGGGCGGTAGGGCAGCTAAAGGAGGACGGCGGCGGTGAGCACATCCCAAGTGGTGTGGTTGGAGAATCCACCTGGCTTTGAGGTAGATGGCGACCTCCTCTGTGCTTTTGAGCGCGGCCTTGACCCTGCCCATCCAGAGCGCAGCTCCATCCCGGCACGGGTGCTCGGCTATGGGGAGATCAGCACTGTCTTCGCCATTGACGCCGAGGGCCTGCGTGGGCTGGCCTTCAAGCGCTTGCCCATTTTCCAGACGATGGAGGAGATGGAGGCCTACCGCGCTATTTACTCCAGATACAACCACTTGCTGGCCGACGAAGTGGGCATCCGCATGGCTCCGCATGGTTACGCGGCTTTCTTCTCCGCTACAGGCCGACCAGTGTTCTACATCATCCAGCACCAGCAGCCAGCGGAGTCAGTAGGGCATAAGGCTATGCAGATCCTCCCGCCCCAGGAGGTGTCGCGCCTGTTTGTGCAGGCGCTACGCGAATTGTGCAAGGTTTGGCGCTACAATCGCCGCCAGAGCCATATCCAGATCGCTGTTGATGGGCAAATCTCCAACTGGGCTATCGTAGGCTTTGACGCCCAACACGCAGCGCTGGGGGATGAGATCGCCCTGTTGTACATGGACACCAGCACGCCACTCTTCCGCGTGGAAGGTATGGAGCAGCTCAACCCGGAGCTGTTCCTGCGCAGTGCGCCCTCCTTCTTGCGCTGGATATTGCGTCTGCTGTTCCTTGAGGATGTGGTCAACCGCTACTACGATCCCCATCTGGTGACGGTTGACCTCATTGCCAACTGCTACAAGGAACAGCGCCCCGACCTGATCCCTGCCCTTGTGCAGGCAGCCAATGCCTTCTTCGCGGGCGAAGGAGCCGATCTGGATGTGCAGCCGCTGGCGGAGAAAGAGGTCGCCGATTACTACCGTGAGGATCGGCTGATCTGGTCACTCTACCTGTCCATGCGGCGGCTGGACCGCTTCCTGCATCGGCGTATCTTGCGCCGTGAGTATCCCTACATCCTACCGGGGCCTATCAGGCGGTAGGCGGTGGACACCTGTACCCTGAACCAAAGCGTAAGGAAGTTTAGGCTATGGCTCAAGATTCCGGCATCGCTAGAAGCGTCTGGCCGTTTTTCGCGCTCGCCTATGCGTTCTCATGGTTGTTCTGGGTACCATCGGCTCTGGCAACCAACGGCCTACCAGTCCCAGCAGGAGTGGCCAGATTTCTCACCAGCCCTCTGAACCCTGCAGCATTTGGGCCACTTGTCGCCGCACTCCTGCTCACGCTCCTTCAGGAGGGTGGTCAAGGTGTGCTCAGATTGCTGAAGCGGGGCATTGATTGGTGCTTTAAGAAGGTCTGGCTGTTGCCCATCCTGCTGCTGCCGCTTTTTATCTTCACGGGTGCAACCCTGCTTTCAGTACTGGCTTGGCGCAATCTCCCTTGATTCCTCTACGATCTCAAATCCTGCTATGGCTCTCATCGCCCCTCTGATCATTCTACTCACAGCGGGGCCGCTACAGGAGGAGTTTGGCTGGCGTGGCTATGCCCTGCCGCGCCTGCAGCAGCGCTTTAACGCTCTCTCTTCCAGCATCGTGCTGGGGATAGCATGGGCATTGTGGCACTTGCCCCTGCTGTTCACCAGAGTGTGGTATATCCACGCTGATCTTCTCCTGTTTGGATTGTGGGTTGTGCAGGTTGTACTGACCAGCATCCTGTTCACCTGGATTTACAACAACACAGAGGGCAGCATACTGGCCACCCTGCTCTTTCACACCTTTGTGAACTGGTCAATATGGTTGCTGCTGCCCATCATACAGATCAACGCAGTGTTGGTCAGCCTGACCATCCTGCTGTTGCTGGTAACGGTAGCGATCGTGCTGTTTGCTTATGGCGGCAAGCATCTGGCACGTAACACTGACTGAGAGGCATTCCTGCGATTGAGGCAGAATGCTTCCCCCGCGTGGCAGCGAGCCGATGAGGGGACTTATTTAAGAGATCATCCAGCGCGCTGGCTTGCCTTCCCGTGCACTTTGGGCACGCTTTGCGGTTTACGAGATGGACTAAGAAGGGCACGGCCCTTGTGGAGAGCCGTGCCCTTTCCGCCTTCGGCTGCCTTACTGCTCAGGCAACGATGTTGATCAGCTTCCCCGGCACGTAGATCACCTTCTGCGGGACCCTGTCATTCAGGAAGCTCTGCACCGCCCGCGAGGCCAGTGCTATCGCCCGTGCTGATTCCTCATCTATGTCGGCGGGAACGGTAATGCGGTCGCGCACCTTGCCGTTGACTTGCACCACCAGCGTAATGGCCTCCTCGGCGGCAACTTCAGGATCGGCCTCCGGCCAGCGCTGTTCATGGATGCTGTACGGTCCACCGATGTGCGCCCACAGCTCCTCAGCAATATGCGGGGTAAAGGGCGCCATCAGGAGCAGCAGGGTGCGCACAGCCTCATCCCATGCTTCGGTGTGTGCCACGGGCGTATGGCGATAGTCCTGCATGAGGTTCTTCAGCTCCATCAGCGCAGCGAGAGCAGTGTTAAAGCTAAACTGCTCAATGTCCTCCGTCACCCGCAGGATGGTCTGGTGTACTTTGCGGCGCAGTGCCCGCACCGCCCGCTCATCGGCGGGAGCACCATCGCCAGGCGGCAGCGGCTCAGTGACCAGCGTCCACACATCGTTCAGGAAGCGCACCACGCCCACGATGCCCTTGCTATCCCAGGGGCCACCCTGATCCCACTTGAAAGCGAACATCAGGTAGGCCCGCACAGTATCAGCGCCGTACTGCGCCACCAGGTCATCGGGGTCCACCACGTTGCCGCGTGATTTGCTCATCTTCTCGCGGTCTTCACCGAGGATGATCCCCTGGTTGTAAAGGCGCGTCATCGGCTCATCAAACATCCCCGCCTGCGCCTCGGGGTTGACAGGCTTGACGGGCGCAAAGATGCCGCAGTCACGCATGGCTTTGGTGAAGAAGCGTGTGTATAGCAGGTGCATGGTGGCGTGTTCAATGCCGCCGGTGTACTGATCAACAGGCAGCCAGTAGGCCGCCTCCTCCGGATCAAAGGGGTAAGTATCGCACTTAGGACTCAGGTAGCGGTACTGGTACCACGATGAGCACATGAAGGTGTCCATCGTATCCGTCTCGCGTTCGGCTTCGCCACCACACTGCGGGCAGGTGGTGCGACGGAAACTCTCGTGAAACTTGAGCGGCGATTCGCCGGTGGGCAGGAAGTCCACATCGTCCGGCAGGAGCACCGGCAAGTCCTCTTCAGGTACAGGCACGATGCCACACGTGGGGCAATAGATGATGGGAATCGGTGCGCCCCAGTAGCGCTGACGGCTGATCAGCCAGTCGCGCAGACGGTAGCTGACCATCTTCTGGCCGATGCCGCGCTCCTCCAGCCAACCGATCACACGGCTAATGCCCGCATCCCTGTGACCTTTCTCCTCGGTGATGAGCGTCCCGCTCAACGGATCGGAGTTAACCATCACGCCAGCACCCGGGTAAGCGGCGTCCAGATACTCCAGCAGCCAGTCAATAGCCACACTGATGCAGCTCCGTTCGCCTGCGCTCAGGTGTTCCACAGGGCGGAAGGTCGCCCCATCGGGAGCATCAAAGAGCAGTAGGGCACCAGCCTGCTCAGCAGCGTGCAAGACCCCATTCACATCGCGGCCTAGCGCCTCCAGATGACGCCGTAGACCCTGCGGCGTGGGCTGGATCACGCCGGGGATGGGCAATCCAAAGCGGCGGGCGAAAGCGTAGTCGCGGTCATCGTGGGCAGGCACGGCCATGATGGCACCGGAGCCGTAGGTCATCAGCACATAGTCAGCCACCCAGATAGGGATGCGCGCCCCATTGACTGGATTGATGGCGTAGGCCCCCGTGAAAACGCCTGTTTTCTCCCGATCAACAGCTTCGCGGTCAATATCGCTGGTGCGTGCGGCCTGCAATACGTAGGCCTCCACTTCGGCGCGGTGCTCAGCAGTAGTGAGCTCCGCTACCAGCGGATGCTCAGGGGCCATTACCATAAAGGTTGCGCCCCACAGGGTATCAGGCCGCGTGGTGAAAACGGGCAGATCGTCGCCGCGCTCAGTGCGGAAGACCACCTGTGCGCCCTCGCTGCGCCCGATCCAGTTGCGCTGCATGACGACCACACGCTCCGGCCACTCTATCTTGCTGAAGTCCAGTAGCTCCTCGGCGTAGTTAGTGATCTTGAAGAACCACTGCTCCAGATTCTTCTTGATGACGGGCGTCTTGCAGCGCTCGCAGACGCGCTCCTCACCGACTACCTGCTCGCGGGCCAATGTGGTGTTACATTTGGGGCAGAAGTCCACCGGCGCCAGCTTCTTATAGGCCAAGCCATGCTTGTAGAACTGCAGGAAGAACCACTGCGTCCAGCGGTAGTATTCGGGGTCGCTGGAGATGGCCTCACGTTCCCAGTCAAACATGGCCCCCATGCTCTTGAGCTGGCGGCGCATGTTCTCAATGTTGGAGTAGGTCCACGTTTTAGGATGGATGCCACGCTCAATGGCCGCGTTCTCAGCTGGCAGGCCAAAGGCATCAAAACCCATAGGGAAGAGCACGTTGTAACCGCGCATGCGCATATAGCGCGCCCGCGCATCGGACGGAGCCATGGCGTACCAATGACCGATGTGCAGGTCACCGGATGGATAGGGCAGCATGGTCAGCGCGTAGTGCTTGGGTTTGCTGTAATCCACGCGGGAACGGTACAGACCATCCGCTTCCCACTTCTGTTGCCAGCGCTTTTCAATTTCCTGCGGATTGTATGTCTTAGCCATGTTGTCTCCTGCTTTCTCCCGCATTATTGCACGAGATCGTTGTATTAGCAGAAACCGAGCTTATGGAGAGGGGAGGTGCGCGAGAAGGCAGTGCATCCCTCGCTTGATCTTTTGTCGCACGGTGTCCATCGTGACCTCCTGCCGCAGATAGCGAAACGCCCCTGACCCTCTCGGCCAGGGGCGAAGCGATCTCCGCGGTACCACCCTGATTGGCAGGGATGCCCTTGCAAGGGGCCTCCCTGCCCACTCATTGGCGCGTAACGTGCGCAAGACGTCGGCCACTACTTATCTTTCGCAGCCGAGGCTCCCGGACGAGGTGGGCCACCTGTGCTCGTTGGGGCACGGCGCTCTTCCTGTCGGGAAGAGCTTTCTTGCCGGGCTTACACCCTCCCCGGCTCGCTGCAACGATGGCTTATCACTTCCGTTCGTCGCCGGTCAGATATGCGGTTTGCACTCAAGATACGCCGAAGGGCGCATTGCTTACTGAAAATTGTAGCGGCCTTATACGGGGGCGTCAACCCATGAGGACTCGTGACTGCCACACACGGTGGGCGAGCCAGCCCCAACGCCTTAGACGTGCCCTACTCACTGCTTGCGCAAGAACCACCCGCCTTTTAACACAGGCACAGCTCCGCGAGGGGCTGTGCTACAATTTAGGCACCCTATCCTCACACGGAAAGGACAGCTATGCCCGAACGGCAGGAAATAGAGATCAAGTTCGTGGTAAGCAATGTGGCAACCCTGCGAAGCGCACTGGAACACGCAGGAGCCATCTCACAGGGCTTGCAGGAAGAGCAGAACATCCGCCTTGACGATGCGGAGCACAGTCTGAGTGCGCGCGGTATTGTGCTCCGCCTGCGGCATACGAGGTCAGCGCAGGGAGAAGCTCACACCTTGACGGTCAAGATGCCGCAAGCAGGCACCGATGCCGCTTTCAGCGTGCGGCGCGAGGCGGAGGTTGCCATCAACGATGCGGAGGCCATGCTGGCGGCACTGGCGATGCTGGGCTATACCCCCTACTGGCGCTACGAGAAGCGACGTGAGATATTTCACTGGGGGGAAGTAGAGGTTGCGCTGGATGAGATGCCCTTTGGCTGGTTTCTGGAGTTGGAAGGCCCGCCGCAGGCCATCCGCAACCTCGCGGCGCAGTTGAGTCTGCGGCTGGAGGATGGCCTCACCCTGAGCTACGCCGCCATCTTTGAGAACGTGCGGCGAGCGCTAGGGCTTGACATTCCCGACCTGACTTTTGAGGCTTTTGCCGGCGTAGAGGTCCCAGACTACGCTTATCGGGATAGGGAGGACAAGGCATCATTGAGCAGCGGGCAGAGATAGCGTCATACCCAGAAGGAGGACCGGACATATGGAGTACACCCGTCTGGGCCGCACTGGCCTAAAAGTCAGCCGCTTGTGTTTGGGGACGATGAACTTTGGCCCCAAGACCGACGAGCGCGAAAGCTTCGCTATCATGGACCGCGCGCTGGAACTGGGTATCAACTTCTTTGATACGGCCAACGTCTACGGCTGGGAGCTGGGCCGAGGTGTCACAGAGCAGATTATCGGGCGCTGGCTGGCGCAAGGTGGTGGACGCCGCGAACAGATCGTGCTTGCCACCAAAGTTTATGGCCGTATGGGCGATCGCCCCAACGAACGCGGGCTTTCGGCCTATCACATCCGCCGCGCCTGCGAGGATAGCCTGCGCCGCCTGCAAACCGATCACATTGACCTCTACCAGATGCACCACATTGACCGTGAAACGCCCTGGGAGGAAATCTGGCAGGCAATGGAGCAACTGGTGCGTGAGGGCAAGGTGATCTACGTCGGCAGCAGCAACTTTGCGGGATGGCACATCGCCCAGGCACAGTGCACCGCTGCCCAGCGCCACTTCATGGGGCTGGTGAGCGAACAGAGCCTCTACAACCTCGCCGATCGCATGATTGAGCTGGAAGTGATCCCAGCCTGCCAAGCCTACGGTTTGGGGCTGATCCCCTGGAGTCCACTGGCAGGGGGCATTCTGGCCGGCAGGGGCGAAGAGGGCGACCGTCGGCGCACAGGGCGCGCCAAGGAGGTGCTGGAGAAGCACAGCGAGCGCATCGCCCGCTACGAGCAGTTCTGTGCTGAGCTGGGTGAGAAGCCCGCCGATGTAGCACTGGCGTGGTTGCTGCACCAACCGGCCGTTACAGCGCCGATCATCGGGCCGCGCACACTGGGGCAGCTGGAGGCCAGCCTGCGGGCACTGGAAATCCGATTGGACGAGGAGGCACTCAAGCGGCTAGATGAAATCTGGCCCGGCCCAGGCGGACCGGCGCCGGAAGCCTATGCATGGTAAACCCGAGAAAACTTCGCCCCGCCCCAGGTGGTGCGCTATACTCCGTCTGTGCCATTTGCCACAAATGGGAAACTTCATCCAGAGGAGAATCCATCTATGCAATCAACGGATGCACAGGCGCGCCGAGAGCGGCTAACGCTGGCCGAACTGTGGGCCAATTGGAAGGAGGTGATTCTCAGCTGCAACCTGAGGCAGGGCCGGGTGATGGATTTTGTCTCCAAGTGGCTCATCCTCACCCGCGCCTGCGTCTTCTCTATGACGCTCACTTCTGGCATCATCGGCGGGCTGCTGGCAGCGCGTCATCCCAACTTCAACCTGCTGTACTTTATCCTGGCGGTGCTGGGGCTGGCCATCGCCCACGCTTCTAACAACCTTATCAACGACTACTTTGACGAGGCGGTCGGCCTGGACTCTTCGGAGGGCTACGCACGGGCACAATATGCCCCGCACCCTATCCTTTCCGGGCTGGTCACCAGAGCACAGGTGCGCAATGCCATCTTGCTCTTTAACCTGATTGACCTCGGCATCATGATCTACCTGACGGCCATGCGCGGCCCGTTGGTGATCGGCTTTGCGTTGGCCGGGCTGTTCATCAGCTTCTTCTATACAGCGCCGCCGATACGCCTCAAACGCATCGGGTTGGGCGAGCTGGGCGTGCTGCTGGTATGGGGGCCACTCATGATCGGCGGGACGTACTACGTGACAGCGGGCGAACTGCCCCTGTGGGTGATTATTGCCTCGCTGCCTTATGCTCTGCTTGTCACCACCGTGCTGATCGGCAAGCACATTGACAAAGCGCCGCAGGATAAACCTCGGGGCATCCGTACCCTGCCGGTGATTATCGGTGAGAAGGCCGCTTTGCGGCTCAACGAGGCGCTGTTCATCCTCTTTTACGTGGTGGTCTTCGTGCTAATCGCCACCAGCTCACTGAGCGTCTGGCTGGTGCTGACGCTGCTCTCAGTGCCCATGTTGATTGAGACGCTCAAGCTCTACGAGACGCCCAAGCCCGCCGAGCCGCCGGAGAACTACCCAGTGTGGCCGTTGTGGTTTGTTTCCATTGCGTTCCGCTTCACGCGGCTGGCCGGTGGGACGTTCATCCTGGCGGTGCTGCTCAACGCCTTCTTGCCGCTCACGCTGGCCGATGTGCTGAGGTGGCTGGGGATCGCCTGAAAAGTGAAGCGACACCGTGGTAGTCGCCCCCTGAAGTTACGGAGGATTCGGGCATGGAAGGCTTATACAAGCGCTTCACCCTTATTGACGCCCATCTGACAGAATGGATGGCGCGCTACGGTATTCCCATCTTGCGCGTCAGCTTGGGCATCGTCTTTTTCTGGTTCGGGGTGCTGAAGTTCTTTCCTGGCCTCAGCCCTGCGCAGGACTTGGCAATACGCACCATCAGCATGCTGACGTTTGGGTTGCTTCCGGACCACGTGGCAATTCTCATCCTGGCCGTCTGGGAATGCCTGATCGGGCTGGGGTTGATCTTCGGCATCTTCCTGCGGGCAACCCTCTTCCTGCTATGGCTGCAGATGCTGGGGACCATCACGCCGCTCTTCTTCTTTCCCCAAGAAGCCTTCACACGTCTCCCCTATGCGCCTACGTTAGAGGGTCAGTACATCATCAAAAACCTTGTGCTCATCAGCGCGGGGATCGTGATCGGCGCCACGGTGAGAGGAGGGAGATTGGTCGCAGATGCAGGCAAGCGGGGGGATGCCGATCCGTGAGGGTGGTGGGATGTCTTCTCCTCGCCCCATCACCGTGATCAAAAACGACCACACCGGAAGAGAGGTGTGGCGCTATGAGGGCACCTTGTTGGAACGCACTCCCACGCACGTGCGGCTGGAAGCGCGCTTTAGCCGTGAGGACCTTGAGCTGGGCTACGTCGCTTTTCGGCGCGGCGACCGTTTCGTAGAGGAGTTCTACAGCGATCGCTGGTACAACATCTTTGAGGTGCATGATGTAGCCGATGACCGTCTCAAGGGGTGGTACTGCAACTTCACCCGCCCAGCGCAGCTGGGCGAGGATATGGTGAGCGCCGACGATCTGGCGCTTGACCTCTTTGTAGCCCCTGACGGGAATATGCTCGTGCTGGACCGCGAAGAGTTTGAGGCCCTGCCGATCAGCGATCAGGAGCGCGAGGAGGTATTGAAAGCGCTGGCGGAACTTCAGGTGCGTGTGAGCCAGCGGCAGCCTCCTTTTGGGCCGGTTGCCGCCGATCAAACCACAGAGCAAAAGCCGCCAGTGCCGTTGAAAGGGAGATAATCCCCGCTGCGATGTGAAACGTGCCGCGCAGGCCCGCCACCAGCGCCTCTGGTGGCGCAGCGGTTACGTCGGTGCCAGTAGGTAGCCCGGCCTTGGCTATCACCAACGCGGAGAAGATCGCCCCTGCCAGCGGGATGCCGGAGGTCTGCCCCAGCGTGCGCGAGAGGGCAATCAGCCCAGAGGCCACTCCCAGCCGTTGACGCGGCACCGCTCCCATGATGGCGCTGTTGTTGGGTGAGTTGAACATTCCCACACCAATGCCCAACGGAGCGATGCGCAGGGCAAAGCCCAGCGCTCCCACGCCGGGCCGCAACGTACCGACCAGGATGCAACCCAACGCAATAAGCAGCAGGCCGATCAGGCTGATCACCCGCGAGCCAAAGCGGTCGGAAAGAGTACCTGAGGCGGGCGCCACCAACCCCATCGCCACGGGGAAGACAGCCATCAGCAAGCCCACCTGACTCAAGGGATACCCCTCCACCAGCTCCAAGAAGAAGGGCATGAGGAACTGACCGCCGATGACGATAAAGACAAGAAAGCCCATAAGAAGGTTGACGCTGAACAGCACATTGCGGAATAGGCTCAGCTCAATCATGGGCTGTGCAACCCGCTGCTCGGCAATCACAAAGGCGATCAACCCCGTGGCGGCAGCGATCAGCAACGCCGTTACTCGCAGGTCGCCAAAGCCGATCTGCTGGCCCAACGTCATGCCCAGAGCATAGCTCCCCAACGTGATGAGCAGGATGGTCGCCCCTAGAGGGTCAAAGCGCTGATTGGCCTCCCGTGGAGGCAACGGCGGAACAACGCGAAACACCACCGCTGCTGCCAGCAAACCCAGCGGCACGTTGACCAAAAAGACAGCCCGCCAGCCTACCGTGCCGATAATGATGCCCCCCAGCGAAGGCCCCACGGCAATGCCAACCGATACAATGCCCCCCATGATGCCCAGCGCCCGCCCGCGCTCAGAAGGGGGGAAAACCTCTGTGATGATAGCCGTGCCGAGCGCCGTCATCATCACTGCGCCGGTACCCTGCAGGGCGCGGAAGGCGATCAGCCAGCCTACGCCAGGGGAAAGCCCACACAGCAACGACCCCAACGTGAAGAGCACCAAGCCGATATTGTAAAGCCTCTTCTTGCCCAGCATGTCCCCCAGTCGGGCAACGCTGAGCATAAGCGAGGTGATCACCAGTAGATAGCCCAGCGCCACCCACTGGATGGTGGCAAAAGTGGTGTTTAGCGCTTCAACCAGCGTTGGCAGAGAGATGTTGACGATGCTGCTGTCCAGTGTGGACATCAGCACGCCCAGCCCAATACCCAGCATAGCCCACCATTTGCGGGAAGAGAGGTCGGGGTTGGGATGGGGATCGGCTGGCATATTACCCGGCTCCACTCAGAAGTTTGCGCAGCGAAAGGCGCTCTTACGATATGCTGGGATAGCGACGCAGGCGCCAGCGCAGGAACATCACAATGCCGATGGTGGCCACAAGCAGCACCAGCCAGGGGACTAGCACCGACACCAGCGCCGTGATGGCCGAAAGGATGTCCTCAACCGTGCTCACAACGGGATTGCCCACACCAGCCGTTGAGACTGTCACGGCTGGCCGTGCGGTGGCCTTGACAGCGTGCACGCCCCCCGCCACAAGGATGCCCAATATCACCGAGAGCACTGGACTGAGGTCAGTGATGATGTTGGCGCTAGCAGCGAAGAGGATTGCCCCCGCCGCCGGACGGATAACCGTGTTGATAATGTCGTTAACGGTATCCGCCGCTGGTATCTTATCCACCACGATCTCAATCAGCAGCAATACAGCCAGCACGCCGATGACCCACCAGCTGGTCATCACGTCAAACGGCTCGTTGAGATGGAACACACCGATCTTAGCGCAGATGGCCACGATCAACAGCGGCAGGTAAGCGTTCAGTCCGGCACTTGCCGAAAGCCCAAAGGCAGAGAATATCTCCAGCATGGCTTATATCCCCCCTGCAAACCTTCCCTACAATACCTGTACGCAGAGTTCGTTGCCCAGAGCGCAGCCACTTCTATGAACGGGGAAAGACAAACCCGCCCCACGTGCCGAAGATCGCATAGCGCAGGGCATCAACACCCCCGATGAGGACAAAGGCCAGCGCCAGCCCACTGAAAATAAAGGGCAGGGCATCCCAGAACGTGTGGGCAGCATTCTCACGCCCGACTACGGTGGTCAACATGAGCGTGGCGATCGTCCCCAAGATCACCACCACGCCCACAGCACTGAGGACGGCCAGCGGGTAAAGGAAGATCGCCGCTCCGCTCAGGATCATAGCTATCAGAAGCCCGCTGATGGCATACAGCAGCCCCAGATGCCACCAGCGATCAAGGGTGCGCTGATTGGTAGCATCGGCCCACAGCGTGGCATTGGCAACAGGCAAGGTCAGGCTCCCCATGGTGATGCCGTGCAGCATGCCTGTCAGCAAGCGCAGGAAGTTGGTCGGCGTGTAGAGGCGGGGGATATTTGAGGCGGGAAGGAGGTGCAGGAACGAGTTAGCGCCGTCTAAAGCCCACAGCAGGCTCATACCAAGCATAACGGCGAGGATTGCTGTAGGCGGGAAGTTCGCTGCCCGCCGCCGCCCCAGCAGCATCCCGGGCCCCCACAGCCCGATGAGCACTCCCAGAAACGTTCCCGAGCAGCGCGCACACAGCGGCAGCTGCCGCCCATCGGGGAAGAGGAAGGAGCGCACCGTGATGCGGTGGCACACTGCATAGCCGATGGCATCAGCTTTACCGAGCAGGCCCGGCGGCGTGAACCACGCCCACACTGTAATTACCAGCAACAACACCACGCCGCTGAGCCACAACGGGCGCCTCTGAGGCACCAAGGCCCACGCCCAGAACGGGCGCCTTTGCTTCGCTTCTGTTGAAGGATACGTTTCCGCCACGATGTTACCTCATAATTCCCGCCGGCGCTGTACGCCGGCGACATGGGCAGATTATAGGCCATCTGGCAAGAGGGGCAAGTAGCGGCATGGGTTTCAGCGTGTTTGTGATGAACTATCAGCCGACGTACAATGGGTGCAACGATCACCCTGCTGAATGGGAGTGGGAAGCATGTGCGACACCGTTGTAGTCCTCGGCAATGCCACTGCCGACGGCGTGACGATCTTCGGCAAGAACTCCGATCGTGAACCCAACGAGGCGCACCATCTGCTGCGCATCCCACACGCACGGCACGCCCCGGGCAGCACTGTGCGCTGCACCTACATAGAGATTCCGCAGGTGGAAGAGACCTACGAAGTGCTGCTGGCCAAACCGTTCTGGATTTGGGGCGCGGAGATGGGCGCCAACGAGCATGGTGTGACCATCGGTAACGAAGCGATCTTCGCCAAAGTGCCCTACGAGAAAGGCCCCGGTTTGATCGGGATGGATTTCATCCGCCTGGCATTGGAGCGGGCGCGCACCGCCTACGAGGCGTTGACGGTGATCACCTCCCTGCTAGAGCAGTACGGGCAGGGCGGCAACTGTGGCTTCCGCCACAAACTGTACTACCACAACAGCTTCATCATTGCTGATCCCAGTGAGGCATGGGTGCTGGAAACGGTAGGCCGTCAGTGGGCCGCCGAGCGTGTGAAGGACATCCGCACCATTTCCAACGGCATCACCATCGGCAGCGAATGGGACATGGCCTCGGACGACCTTGTGGCCTACGCGGTGGATCGCGGGTGGTGCAAGGGACGCGATGATTTCCACTTTGCCCGCTGCTACTCGGATTTCCTCTACACCACCTTTAGCTATGCCCGCCAGCGCCAGTGCCGCACCACCGAACTGCTGGCAGGACATAAGGGGCATATCACTGTGGAGACCGTGATGCGCGTGCTGCGCGATCACGGCCCCGATGCTGGCCCCGCGTGGTCGCCCGCCTACGGCATCGCCCGACGGCAGATTTGCCAACATGCTGGCTGGGGGCCAATCCGCGGCGATCAGGCTGTGGGGTCTATGGTCTCGCATCTTGCGCCAGACGTGCAGACGCACTTCATCACAGCGACCTCTGCACCATGCACCAGCATCTTCAAGCCGCTGTGGCTGGGCGCTGATCTGCCCGACACAGGCCCCCAACCAAGCGGTACTTATGACGAGGCAAGCTTGTTCTGGCGGCACGAGGTACTGCACCGCGCCACACTGCGCGACTATGCGACGCGCCTGACGCTTTATGCGGAGGAGCGCAATGCGCTGGAGCGGCAGTTTATTGAGGGAGCAATGGCCTGCCGCGAGGCCCCATTAGATGAGCGAGCGATTTTTGCAGCGCGCTGCTTTGCCGAAGCAGACGAGGCCGAGCGGCGCTGGACGGAGCGCGTGCTGAAGGCAGGTGGCTCGGTGCAGCAGGGGCCACTCTATGCGGCGGCGTGGCGCACTTTCAACCGTGAGGCGGGGATGCCGCCGCTGCCGTGAATCTCTACGTTGATCCGTATGATGGGCGATCACATCACCCTGCATCTCTGCCAGGGGGCACGCATCTAACAAATGACAGAACCGACGCTTTCTGAAGAAACAATCGACGTGGAAGCCCTCAAGCGGGGCGATAAGGCTGCCTTTGCGCAGGTTGTGGAGCTCTATGCGGACCGCCTCTACAACTTGGCGCTCAAACTGACAGGCGACCCTCTGGAGGCGGAGGACGTGCTACAGGAAACATTCCTTAGCGCTTATCGCAACATCGGCCAATTTGAGGGACGTAGCAACGTGGGCACTTGGCTGTACCGCATCGCTTATAACGCCGCAATGATGCAGCGCCGCAAGAAGCAGCCTGAGACAGTCTCCATTGATGAGCCTCTGACGTTGGATGATGGCGAGGATGTACCGCGCCAGTTCTTTGATTGGTGCTGCCTGCCGGAGAGCGACCTGCTGAGCAGTGAAGCGCTGGAATACATGAACCGCGCCATTCAGATGCTGCCAGAGGCCCTGCGCTCCGTGTTCGTCCTGCGCGACATTGAGGGGCTTTCCACGGCCGAGGTGGCTGATGTATTAGGGCTGACCATCCCTGCTGTCAAGTCACGGCTGCACCGGGCGCGGCTTTTTCTCAGGGAACGCCTGACCGAATATTTCTCGGAGTGGGCGGGTAAAGAGAGCAAATGATATGACCGAACACGCGCATAGCCATAATGAAATATGCCGCTTGCTGCTGCGGGAGCTTTCCGCCTATCTGGATGGCGAGGCTGAGGAGTCACTATGCCGCGAGATTGAGCAGCATATGACTGAGTGCGAAAATTGTCGCGTGGTGGTAGACACCCTGGCGCGCACCATCAAGCTATACCGTATAAGCGGCCATGCCCCTCTGCCTCCTGATGCTCGGCAGCGCCTCTACGCTGCCCTAGACCTCTCAGAGTATTTGCGCGACGGGGGCAAGTGAAGCTGGATTGTCCTGCCAACAGCCTGTTGCTAAAATACGGTGAGCAGCAGGAGCTGCGGCAATAGGGTGAGGTTCCCTCCCTGAGAGAGGCGAGTATGGCAGAGGGTTATGCGCAGAGGCCGGAGGATGGCACCACCGGAACGCGAGGGGCGCACATCCCGCGCACGTTGGCCCAAGTGCTGAACGAGGCCAACGAGGCCGTGGTGCGGGGCGATCTTTCCACTTATATCCCCATCCCCACCGGTTTTGACCCACTGGATGCTGCCATCGGCGGCGGCCTGCAACGTGGTGAGCTGATCCTGCTCGGCGGGGCACAGGGCATTGGCAAGACCATCACGGCCCTTCAGATGGCGCGCAACATCGTGCGTGCCAGCAATATGTACGCCTTCTTCCTCTCCTATGAGCATACCGAAACGCATCTCATGAATCGCCTGCTGTGCCTGGAGAGTGTGAACCCGCCGGAGATGCTGCTCTCGCAGGGGCTGCGCATGAAAGACTTGCAGGACATTATCATTTCGCGCCATGCCCGCCGCTACCTCAGTCACGATGGGGGGACCGGGTCATTGCGTGGTATCCTGCGCGAGAACGAACGCACCGCGCCCGCCCTCGCCCGCATGACCGAATACGCCGACCGCCTGATCCTGCTCAAGGCCAGCACGGCCGTGACCACGCTGCGCTCCATCCGCGAGATGACCACCCGCCTGGTCCATGCTACGCACGGCAACGTGGTGCTCTTTGTAGATTATCTGCAGAAGGTAGCCATACACCCCGAAAAAGCGCGCGATGAGGCTGATAAGGTCACCATCATTGTGGAGGGGCTGAAGGATATCGCCATGTCGCTGGATGTGCCGGTGTTTGCCATTGTAGCCGCCGATCGCGAGGGGTTGCAGGCGCAGCGCCTGCACCTCTTCCATCTGCGTGGCTCTTCGGCGCTGGACTACGAGTGCGACATCGCGCTCATTATGAACAACAAATACAAGATTCTCTCTAAGGAGCATGTCTCGTTCAACCCCTATCAGGCCCGCCAGTACCGCGAGTGGGTGGTCTTCACCATTGAGAAGAACCGTGCCGGGCGCGCTATGATTGACGTAGAGTTCCACCTGCACGCCCCCTACTTCTGCTTTGATCCCCGTGGACAGATGGTGCAACAACAGCTGGTGGACGACCGCATCATTGAGCCGTAGCCACAAATTGCCCCCATCTGTCACCTATACACTGGCTTGCACCACTCCCCACCGGATGTTACACTCCACGCCAGCCCACGTCAGCAAGCCCTTCCCCTGAGGAGCAACGCATGACCGTGCAAGCCCTCTACCTGCGATGGCGTCCCATGACCTTTGAGGAGGTCGTTGGGCAGGAGCACGTGACCTATACGTTGCGCAATGCGCTCATCAGCGGGCGTATCGGCCATGCTTACCTCTTCTCAGGGCCGCGTGGTACAGGCAAGACTACTCTGGCCCGCCTGCTGGCGAAAGCCGTCAACTGCCTGCATGACGATCCAGCCATGCGCCCTTGCAATGCCTGCCGCCACTGTGTGGCAGTCAACGAAGGGCGCTTCCTGGACCTTATTGAGATTGACGCGGCTTCGCACACCAGCGTGGAAGATGTACGGGAGCTGCGCGATCGCATCGCCTTTGCTCCTAATGAGGGCCGCTACAAGGTTTACATCATTGACGAAGTGCACCGCTTCTCAGGCGCGGCCTTTGATGCGTTGCTCAAGACATTGGAGGAGCCGCCCGCTCATGCTCTCTTTGTGCTGGCCACGACCGAGGTGCATAAGGTTCCCCAGACCATCCTCTCGCGTTGTCAGCGCTTTGACTTCCGGCGCATCCCATTGGGGCAAATTGTGGAGCGCCTGCGCCTGATCTTGCAAAGTGAGGGCATTCAGTACGAAGAGACAGCACTGGAGCTCGTCGCCCGTCAGGCTACCGGCTCGCTGCGCGATGCCATCAGCCTGCTGGATCAGCTCATCGCTGAGCCGGGACAGGTGCTCACCCTGGAACTGGCACAGGCCATCCTGGGCACGGCGGCCAGCCAGACAGTGGGCGATCTGACCGATGCACTCCTTGATGGCGATGTTGCCCGTGGGCTAAGCCTCATCAACTGGGCACTCGATCAGGGAGTTGACCCGCGTCAGCTGAGCCGCCAGATGGTGGAGTACCTGCGCATCGTGATGCTGATTCAGAGCGGTGGTGAAGGGCTGGTTGAGACTCTGGTAGGGCCAGAGGCGCTGGTGCGCGCTGCCCAGCAAGCCACCCGCTTCCCGCGCCGGGCGCTGCTTGCTGCACTGGAGGCTTTCAACACGGCAGCCACTGATGCTCGGGGCGGCTGGCAGCCTCAGCTGCCACTGGAGATCGCCCTGCTGAACAGTGCAGAGGCGCTTTATAGTACCGCTGATGAGACACCTGTCGCTACACCCCCGCCCCCACCTGCTGTGCCCGCGCGCCCTGCCGCACGCTCCGAACCACCTCCTGCCCAAGAGCCGTCTCCACTACCCCCTGAAACCGCCTCTGCCTCGCTCACCCTTGCTGACATCCACGCGCGCTGGCAGGAAGTGCTGCAAGTCGCGCGCCAGGTGGACCCCAGCGGTATGATTCAGGCCCTGCTTCGTTCAGGGCGCCTGCAGGCAGTGCTGGGAAATGTGATCGTGATGCAGATGTCCGGTGATGTCTTGTGCGATAAAATTGAGTCCGAAGAAAACCGCCAGATGATTGAGGCGACTCTGCAGCGTGTTTTCAACCAGCCTCTGACGGTGCGCTGTCGGGTGCCTGCTGGTTCTAGGGGCAATCAGCAATCCAGCGAGGTGGATAGGCTGCTAGCGGAGGACAGTCTGGCCTCTTACGCCATCAACGAACTGGGTGGTCACATTAGGGAGATCAAGGATACAGAGGAGTAATGACCCGTGAGCAGAAGACGTTTGGGAGGCCGCGTGCCACGCCCCTTTAGCGATATGACGAACATGGCTCAGCAACTCCAGAAGATGCGGCAGGAGATGCTCAAAGCGCAGGAGGAACTGGCCCAGACCACGCTGGAGGTAACCGCCGGCGGTGGGATGGTCACCGTGGTAGTCACTGGTCACCAGCGCATTGAATCCATCACGCTCAAACCGGAAGTCGTGAATCCCGACGAGATAGAGCTGCTTCAGGATATGCTGGTGGCAGCGGTCAACCAGGCACTGGACAAATCGCGGGCGCTGGCCGCCGAGCGGCTTGAGGGGGTGACCAGCAGCCTGGATTTACCGGAGTCTTAGTAGGCTGTGAGTAAGGCTATCCCAGCGTCTGTAACGCGCCTGATTGATGAGTTTTCACGTCTGCCGGGAATTGGCCCCAAGACTGCCGCCCGGCTGACCTATTACCTGTTGCGTGCTCCGGATGAGCAGGCGCTGGCGCTCGCCCAGGCCTTGCGCGATCTGAAGGCCTCCACACGCTACTGCTCCATCTGCTACAACATCACTGAGGAGGACCCCTGCGCCATCTGCACCGATGAACAGCGCGATGCGGGGTTGATCTGTGTGGTGGAAGAGCCACTGGATGTGGTCGCCATTGAGCGGGCAGGCAACTACAGGGGCCGCTACCACGTGCTGCATGGGGCGATCAGCCCTATGGAGGGCATCGGCCCCGACCAGTTGCGCATCAAGGAGCTGCTGGAGCGGGTGGAGAAGTCGCCCGTGCGCGAGGTGATCCTCGCCACCAACGTTGGGTTGGAAGGTGATGCCACAGCGACGTATATTCACCGCCACCTGCAGGGCAAGGTGCGCCTGACACGCCTGGCGCGTGGCCTGCCAGTGGGCGGCGATCTGGAGTATGCTGACAGCATCACGTTGGCCGGAGCGCTGGAGGGCCGCCGTGAGATGGAGTGAACGGCGGGCAACTTGCCAGTAAATGGCCGTGTAGTTATGCTATAAGGAGCAGGCCCCCGTAGCTCAACGGATAGAGTGATGGTCTTCGGAACCAGAGGTTGCAGGTTCGAATCCTGCCGGGGGCACTATGAGTGGGGCGATGCGGGGATTAAGCATCGCCCTTTGTGTTTAGAGCAGGCGGTACACCCACCTGCCCCCTACCATCGTCCCCAGCACATTCACCGCGCCAATGGTCATGGGATCGCAGGTGTAGATGTCTTGCTCTAGCACCACCAGATCGGCCAGATAGCCCGGCGCAAGCCGTCCAAGGCGATCCTCTATACCGGCAGCGTAGGCCGGGCCAAGTGTGAAGCCACGCACTGCCTCCTCCACGCTCAACCGTCCGCGTCCCTGTGGCCCTGATCGCCACCCCTGCGGCCCGGGTGAGCCATCGGGGCGGCGACGCGTGACGGCGGCCTGAATATTGGGCAGCGGCTCAAGCGGCTCTATGGGGGCATCACTCCCCAGCGCCAGCACTGCTCCGGCATCCAGCTGCAGCCGCCAGTTGTAGGCAAAATCGCAGCGGTTGCCCCAGTAACGCTCGGCCATCTCCATATCCGAAGGCGCATGATTGGGTTGCATGGAGGCAATCACGCCAAGTTGCCCCAGACGCCGCGCATCCTGCGGATGGATGAGCTGCACGTGCTCAATGCGATGCCGCCTGCACTCAGGCGGCACACCTCGCTCTGCTTCTTCTGCCCGCACCGCCTCATAGACGTTCAACACGTGGTGCACTGCCCGGTCGCCAATAGCATGGATGGCCGATGGCAATCCGGCAGCGCTGGCACGGCTGACGTGCTCGCGCATCTCCTCCGGATCGAGCGTGCAGATGCCATAATTCTGCGGCTCACCTTCATACGGCTCAATCATCCATGCAGTACGTGGGCCAAGCGCCCCATCAGCGAACATCTTGACACCGCCGATACGCAGGAAATCATCACCAAAGCCCCAGCGCACCCCCAGCGCGATGGCATGGTCCAACAAGTCCAGCGGGATGTTCTTCACGATGCGCAAGGTGAGATCGCCGCGCTCGTGGAGGATCTGATAGGCACGGAAGGCCAGCGCGCCATCAAAATCATGGACGCCGGTCAAGCCATGGCGGTGAGCATGAGCCATGGCAACTTTGACGGCTTCCGCCATTTGCTCAGGCGATGGCTCTGACATTACGCGGCTCACCAGTTCCATGGCTGCCTCAAACAGCACCCCGCTGGGATTGCCTGCCTCATCGCGGGCGATCTTGCCGCCGGGCGGGTCAGGCGTCTGCGGGCCAATGTGTGCCATACGCAGCGCCAGCGAGTTGACCCACACCGCATGTCCTGACTTTGCCACAAGATAAACCGGATGATCGGGGATAAGCGCATCCAGCAGGGCGGCTGTGGGGAAGGCACGTTCCTGCCAGCGCTCCTGTGACCAGCCGCGCCCGCGCACCCACTCCCCTGCCGGCAGCCGTTGCGCATACGCTGCTGCTAACTGGGCAGCTTCCTGCGCCGAACGGGTCGCATTCAAGTCCACCTCGTGGAGCAGGCTGGCGTAATGCGAGAAGTGAACATGGGCATCAGTGAGGCCCGGGAGGACCATCTTACCCTCCAGATTGATGGCCTCCCCACCGGATGCCAGCAGAGGGCGTATCTCATCATCCGTACCTAGCGCGATGACACGACCATCCCGTACTGCCAGCGCGGAGACACAAGGCTGCGCCTCGTATTGGGTGCGGATAATGCCGTTATAGAGCACCGTTTCAGCGTACATGGCTCAGGCCTCCGCCAGTGCGGCGCGCACAACCTCAGCACGGGGGATGCTATCTAACCCTTCACGGGTGACGGAGTCCCCAGCCAACCATGTGGCGAAGCGGGCCGCTCGCAGTGGGTCGCTGGTCATGTGCAGGCGGATGAAGAAGGCCGCTGCGAAGACGTCACCCGCCCCCGTTGGGTCGCGCTCGCTGACCTTCTGCGCTGGTACATGGTGCGGCTCTCCCCCTACGAACAAAGTGCACCCTTCGGCCCCCCGCGTGACTACCAGTACCTTCGTCTGCGCGGCATAGTGGCGCACCAGTGCCTCATCACCGCCCACATCCTCAATGCTAAACACAACGGCCCCTGCGTGGGGCAACATCCACTCGGCGGTGGGCCAGGGCCGATAGGAGACCTGCCCTGTGCCGTCCCAGCAGCGCATCCACCCCTGCGGCGTGAGTGCCACCAGAGCACCCGCAAAGATGGAGAGGATGGCAGGCTCCACCTCATCGGCCACAGGGGCCAGATGCGCCACCTGCGGCTTGCGCCAGGTTTTGGGGATATGCTGCACCACCAGCGGGGCGGCACGGCCCCAAAGCCGCTGGATGCGCCCTTCGGAGGTATAGACGTTCTCAAAAGTGGTGGGGACTTCAGCGGGGAGGCGCACCATGGAAATGCTCTCTAGCGGCTTGAGCAGGGGGAGCAGGCTGTCCGGTGCACTGGTGACGATCCCCACCTGCCAACCGATGGCTTGGGCCGTCAAGGCAGCAAAGGTAGCCGTCCCGCCAAGGCGCGGGCCATCAGGAGTCAAGTCCTTGCAGACATGCCCCACGATCAGGTAGTCAATCTTCTCCATCCTGCGCAGGCAAAGAGAAAGGGGCGCACAAAGCACCCCTTATCTATACCTCAACACACTTCAGCGCCCCGAACCTTGCGCCGGAATGATGGTCACCTTACGCTGATCGCCGCTGCCGATGCTCTCAGTGGTCACCCCTTCATCATCGCGCAGGGCCAAATGGATGATGCGCCGTTCGTTGGCGGGCATGGGTTCTAGCACGATGGTTCTGCCCAGGCGCTTGGCCTGCTCAGCCATGCGCAAGGCAAGGCGCCGCAGGGCTTCCTCACGACGCGACTTGTAGCTCTCTACATCAATCACGATGTTGGCCCGCCGCTGAATCTCGCGGCTGACGATGAGGCGCGTGATGTACTGGAGGGCATTGAGTGTCTCGCCGCGCCGCCCGATCAGCACACCGAGATCGGTCCCTTGAATGTTGAGTACCCAAGGAGGGTCCTCATCGGGCGTGGCAGCCTGCGCACGTTCCACGTGGACGGTAGCCTTGATCTTCATCTGCGCCAGCAACTCCGCCAGCACTTCTTTGGCCACCCTCGCCTCCTCGTCCCCTTGCGAAGGGGGAGCGGAGGGGATCTCTTCAGTGAGCGCCGGCTGGGGAGATGTAGCAACAACTTTAGGCGCGCGCAGGGGGGTCAGGCGGATGACGGCGTCGCGGGCACCCATGCCCAGCACGCCACGGCTGCCCTCATCTACAATCTCAATGATCACCTCATTGCGGGCCAATCCCAGCTGGGATAGCCCCCTCTCTATGGCCTCCTCCAACGTGGGGGCATGTACCTCTACAGATTGCGGAGACTCGCTGCTCATATCCTACCTCGTCTGCTTGCCGCTATTTGCGCCGCACTTTTCCCTTCGTCTCTGGCTCGGCTACTGGTAGGCCAAGCAGCCCCCTGAAACTGAAGCGGCCATCCTCTGTACCGAACAGGTTTTTGAGGCTGGCCTTGCCCATGGCAGCGTACTGCAGAAATCCGATCAACCCCGACACGACCCAGTAGATGGAGAGGCCGGAGGGCAGAGTGAGGGAGAAGAAGCCCAGCATAAGCGGCATGGTAAGCTGCATGGAGCGGTTCATGGCCGCCGTCTGGGGGTCAGTGCTGGGCGGCGTCAGCAATTTCTGCTGCAGCCACGTGGTGACTACCACCAAAATTGGTAGCACCGGCGTGGGATCAGGTGCGGCAAGGTTCAAATACCAGAAGTGGCTGCTGAGCGGGATAAGCGATGTAGCGCTGGGCAGCCAGTTCAGGGCAGCGGGCAAGGGATGGTAAATGTGCCGCGAGAGTTCAATCAGCTGCAGGGGAGAGGCTGCCAGTGCCTGCGTCAATGCCTGATACAGGCCGATCAGGATAGGAAGCTGGATCAGCGAGGGTAGGCAACCGCCCAGCGGATTAACCCCTGCCTCGCGGTAGAGCTCCATCGTCTTCTGCTGCAAGGTCTCGGGGTCGCCCTTGTACTTCTCTTGCAGCTTCTTCAATTTCGGCTGCAGCTCCTGCATGGCCGCCGCCGATTTCTGCTGCTGCCAGGTGAGGGGGAAGGTGATAAGACGGATGATGATGGTCAGCACGATCAGCGCCAGGACGAAACTGTTGCCCAGCAGCCCGTACAACCAGATCAGCAGATTAACCATCGGGTTGAGAATCAGCAAATCCCACATGGGTCTCTTTCTCTCTTCGTCACGAACTCGGCGGGCTGAAGGCCCAACGCTCTACCAACGTCTCGCGGTCCAGCGCAATGAGCGGATGGTCGCCCTGGTGAGCGCCGATCAGGATCAGGTCTTCGTACAGGACGGGCGGCGCAAAGAGGGGGATACTGCGCGTGGCAGTACCGGTAGGGATGAACAAGAAGCGCGTGGTGAACTGGGCCTCAATGCTAGCAGGCGTGGCCGCTGGAGAGCCATCGTTGACGCGCAGCACATACAACTTAGCATCTCCCGAGGTGACGTAAAGCACACGTTCACCGTCCCGCTCGCCAATAGCCGGTGCGCTGACTACCGGCCCTTCTGTTGAGAAAGTCCACACCTCTCGGCCCGTTTGGGGGTCAAGGGCAAAGACATGCCCGTCCAAATCCCCACCGATGAGCAAGCCACTCTCCTCGTCCTTGATAGGGCTGCTCCACACCCAGTTGGAGGTGGTATAGGTCCACAACACTTCCTGGGTTGCAGCATCCAACGCATAGACGCGGTTGTTGAAGCTGCCGAAGTAAAGCACCCCATCGTAGAGGCTGGGCGTGCCCGCGATGGCACCCATAGGGGCGTCGCCTTCATCAGCTCCTTGCGCGGGAAACTGCCATCTCAAGTCACCCGTTTCAGCGTCAAGCGCAAACAGGTGCCGATCTAGCGAGGTGACGTAGAGGATGCCGGACTCGGCATCCAACAGAGGCGTGGCCCAGATCTCACGGGCGGCAGCGAAGGACCAAACTTCATTCCCCGTCTCGCGATCAAGAGCATAAAGCACGCCGCGTGTGGAGCCAATGTAAACGTACTTCTCGCCGATGACTGCCCCACCGATGAAACGCGCTCCACCTTGAAACTCCCACTTCTCGGTGCCGGTCTGCCTGTCCAGTGCGAAGACAGAGCTCTGATAATCGGCCACTACAACCAGGTCGTCGCTGACGGCGGGCGGGGCGTAAAACGTCTGCCCGCGTCGGATCTGCTCTGGGAAAGCCCACAGCAGCTCCCCTGTGGAGGGACGAATGGCGTACACACGTGGCCCGGCGGCCAGATAAACGGTGTCGTCGCTGACACTCACCCCGGGCCAGCTAGAACCGGCTAAAACAGCGTTGGTGCTGCTGCCGCTGCAACCAGCCAGCAGCCCGATCAGCCCCACCAGCGCCAGCATGGAAAGCCATCTAGAGAACCTATAGGGGGTCAAAAATGAAACTCCTCCGGTACGGGATCGTAGCCACCCGGGTGAAAGGGATGGCAACGTGCAATGCGCTTTGCCGTCAGCCAGCCACCTTTGATGAATCCAAAGCGCCGAATGGCTTCATATCCGTAGTGGGAGCAAGAGGGCGTGAAGCGGCAGGATGACGGCAGAAGCGGCGACAAGGTTAATTGGTAGAGGCGGATCAGCCCCATAGCAATGTATTTCATAGCACTTCGTTGTCCTTCAGTACCCCGGCCCGCCGCAACAACCGCCCGAGGGCAGCTTTTATTTCACTGTAGGATACGGTAGCAATTGCCCCATGAGCAATTACCACTACATCGTAACCGCCTTGCACTGCCGGCAGCCAGCTGCGCACGACGGCACGCAGGCGCCGCTTGACACGGTTGCGCCGAACGGTGGTGCCGATGCTCCGGCTGACGACAAATCCAAAGCGGCAGTGTGGTAGGCCATTGGGAAGGACATTAATACTGACCAGATGGTCACGCCAGTGCTTGCCCCGCTCTCGTACGGCTGCAAAGTCCTTGGGATGCCTAAGCCGCAGATGGCGAGGAAGCATAAGCAGCGGCCCGATCCGGTTCTCTTAGCACTTCCAGTTTATCCTCTTCACATGCCGCGGGGTGACGGTCAGTACCTTGCGCCCCTTAGCACGGCGCGCTTTCAGCACGCGCCGCCCGCCTTGCGTCTTCATCCGCTCACGGAAGCCGTGCGTGCGGGCACGTTTGCGTTTCTTGGGTTGCCAAGTACGTTTGGGCATAACGACAAAACCCTCTCATCATAAGTTATCCGCCCCGAACCGACGGGGCGGGTAGCACACAGGATTTTTAGCAAAGCGCGGTAATGCAGCGAAAGATTATAGCGCAGGCATGATGGAGGGGCAAAAATGCTGCACGGACGACATCGCTGCTGGCGGGAAGCGGGACAGCAAAAATGGGCAGGGATATTGTATAAACGGCGTTTCGCCTTTAAGATCAGGGCACTCCATGCGATGCCATGCACCTATCATGGGCCTAGATGGAGGGAATCATGTCCAGACCCGCAACGAAGTTTGAGGGGCGCTTTATCTGGAACACGCACGGAGACTGGATCGCCACGCTGGTCGGCGGCCACCTCTGGGACCCAGCTGGCAACTGGATCGGCTGGGTGGAGGGAGAAGACGTGTACAAGGCTGATGGTGAATGGGTTGGCACGCTGAGCCGCGATGGCCGCATCCTGCGCAGACGCTCGGAACTGCGCCACGACCTGCATCCCCACATTCCGCCCATGCCGCCCAAACCCGATCTACCTGCCCTGCCGCCCCTGCCGCCGCTGTTCGCCGAGTTAAGCCACTCAGTGGTAGACGTGCTAGAGCGCGATCCCGACATCTTCAAGCGACTCTCCGATCGCCGCCCCGACATGGGCGAATGATCTCTGTGCACTCGCGCGGTCAGGAGCGTGATGGTGGAAGAGCAAGGCGAAAATAGCTCGCAGCCGCAGTCGCCCATCTCTTCACCGGATAGCGGTGAGGAGGAGGGACGCTCATCCATGTTGCTGCGGCTCCTGGCGAGCCGCTCGGCCAAACGCATCCTCAAGGCACCTGCCGAGGACTTAGGTCTTGCCGAGCATCTTCCCTTCCCCTTCATGGCACTGGTGGGCCAGTATGAGATGCGCGTGGCGCTGTTGCTGGCAGTGATCAACCCCAACGTGAGCGGCGTGCTGCTTATTGGCCCACGCGGGACGGGCAAGACCACCGCCGCACGCGGCCTCAGCGACCTCTTGCCCCCTGTGGAGCGCAGCACCTGCATCTACGGCTGCATGCCGGAGGACTATGCCACTGATGGCCGTGAGGGGGTCTGCGATGAGTGCGCCGCTAAGCTGGAGGCTGGCGAACGCATCACACGGCTGGAGCCGGCCCAGCTAATAGAGTTGCCGCTCAACGCCCGTCTGGAGGATGTGATCGGCGGCATCAACGAGCGCATCGCCCTTCAGCAAAACCGCGTCCGCCTGGAGCGCGGCATTCTTTCGCGCGCTGACCGCAACCTGCTCTACATTGATGAGGTCAACCTGCTGGCTGATGAGATCGTGGATGCTATCCTGGACGCTGCCGCTCAGGGGCAATACACAGTGCGGCGCGGCCCCATGCGCGCCACTTATCGAGCGCGGTTTGTGCTCATCGGCTCCATGAATCCCGAGGAGGGCCACCTGCGCCCTCAGATTCTGGACCGCTTCGGCCTGCGCGTGCTGGTCAGCGGCCTTTCCGATCCGGCGGAACGTATGGCCGTCTATGAGCGTATGCGCGATTATCGCCTGAACCCTCGGGCGTTTATCCGACTTTATGAGGGAGAGACACAGGCCGCACGGGAAGACATCTTGGCGGCACGAGAACGACTTCCCCGCGTGGTGCTCTCACCCGAGGCGCGCGATCTGGGGTTGTACCTTGTACGGGCGCTCAACATCCACTCGCACCGCGCCGAGTTCACCCTCTTTGAGGCGGCACGGGCTTACGCCGCCGCTGATGGCCGTGAGGTGGCAACAGTGGATGACCTGCGCGTGGTGGCGCCTATGGCGCTGCGGATGCGGCGCAGCACTTTCATTGATAACTTCTTCGCCAGGCAACAGGATGAAGATCGGGAGATTGAGCGCACCTTTGAGGAAGCCAGAGAGAAGCTGGGCCAACCTGACCAAAGCCCCACGGCCTGACTGGATTGCCCTCGCGGCGCTCGCGCTGGCCTGGGTGGGCATCTGGGGGGCATGGATTCCCCACAAAACGGCCAGCCTTACGCAGAACGCTATCTATTTGGCCGACTGGTCAGATGTGCTGCCACAGGTATACGCCGGCCCGTTAGCCGGCACGCCTAACATGCTGCGGCTGGCATTGGCGCTGGCTATAGTGGCGTTGGCAGCTGCATTGAGATCGGTGCGCCATGTAGGGATGCGTTGGGGATTGCGCGCACTGGCCGCGCTGCCCGGTCTGGTGCTGCTCCCGCCGTACCCGCACGTATTGGCGCTCTGGCATTCTGAGACTTACGGAATGCGCTTCATTGTCGCCATGGTGCTCTGGGTGGGCGTGGCAGCCAGCGTCCTCATGGACTTGCTTCCCCCCAAGATACATTGTGGGTTGATAGGGGCGCTCTCTATAGGAGCGGCAGGCCTGGGGGCATGGTCTTTCTTTATGCTCCGCCGCCCCTTTGAGGAACACTATGCCCACACCATCCCGCCCGGCTGGGGGATGGTAGTCTTCGTCATCAGCCTGATAGCGACCGCCCTCACACAGGTCGCCACAATACGCCGTGTGAGATGAGGATCGGTGTCCGCCCCACGGGCGTAGGGAAAACGCAAACAGGCCAACAAGTGGCCTATTTGCACAATGGATTGGCTGCCCCTCCGGCAAGATCCAACGCTAGGATGACTTAACCATGCGCTGCTCAATGTAGTCAATGGCCTGCCCGACGGTCTGGATACTTTGGGCCTCTTCGTCGGAGATCTCGCCGCCGAATTCCTGCTCAAACTCCATGATGAGCTCAACCAGATCGAGCGAGTCGGCCTCCAGGTCTTCACGGAAGCGAGCATCGCGTGTGACTTTGGACTCGTCAACGCCGAGCAGCTCCACAATGATCTTCCGGACGCGCTCCTCGGTAGTGGCCATTTCTCTATTCCTCCTGATCGGTTGTCCTCAGCAAGTCGTTGAGTAGTTTATCATGAGTGCTGACTTCGTCAAAAAGCCAGTGGCCGAATCAGGCCACGCCCAGTACCATAATACAGGATGCAGATGACAAGTAAGCGGTGAGATGTTATTCATCAGTAAGGAACACCACCTCATGGGGGAAGTTACGGGTTCCAAGCGTGGGCGTAGGGATAGCATCAGCCAGCGCAAGGATGAGCACATTCGCATCAATCTAGAGGAGGACGTCCAGTTCCCGCGCCTCACGACAGGGTTGGAGCGCTATCGTTTTGTCCATCAGGCCCTCCCCGAGATGAATCTGGAGGAAGTGGATACCAACGTGGCGCTTTTTGGCCGCCAGCTCGCTGCTCCTCTGTTTATCTCCTCTATGACGGGCGGCACGGAACGCGCAGGGGAGATCAACCTGCGGCTGGCAGCAGCAGCCCAGCAACACGGTTTAGCGATGGGTGTCGGCTCGCAGCGGGTTGCGCTTGAGGACCCTCACTTGGCCGCTACCTTCAAAGTGCGTACCGTCGCGCCGGATATCCTGCTGTTTGCCAACTTGGGAGCAGTGCAGCTGAACTACGGCTACAGTGTGGAGCATTGCCGCCGCGCTGTGGAGATGATTGAGGCCGACGCTCTGATCTTGCATCTCAACGCCTTGCAGGAAGCGGTTCAACCCGAAGGAGAGACGTATTGGGCGGGCCTGCTGGGCAAGATTGAGCAGGTGTGTCGCCAGCTACCTGTGCCTGTGATCGTCAAAGAAGTGGGCTGGGGGATCTCAGAGCAGGCCGCACGCCAGCTCGCCGAGGCGGGCGTGGCGGCGCTGGACGTAGCAGGTGCAGGCGGTACTTCGTGGAGTGAGGTGGAATACCACCGTGCACCGACAACTTTCCACGCCAGCGTGGCGCGCGCCTTTGCTGATTGGGGCATCCCCACTGCTGAGTCGTTGCAGATGGCCCACCGCGCTGCCCCTCATCTTATCCTTTTTGCTAGCGGCGGTCTGCGCGATGGGATTGACATCGCCAAGTGTATCGCGCTAGGGGCAACACTATGTGGCATGGCTGGGCCGTTCCTACGGGCGGCGGCACAGTCACCAGAGGCATTGGATGAGGCGATCCGCGTTATCCTTGCCCAACTGCGCATCGCTATGTTCTGCGTCGGGGCGCGCGATCTGAACGCGCTGCGCCAGACCCCTCTCCTGCCGGTAACTCCACCATGACACGACTTGAGCGCTATACAGCGCGCTATCTGCCCCTCATTGAAGCCGACCTGCGGGCTGTGCTGGCCCTTTTGGATAGCGCGCCGCCGCTATTTGCCCGCATGTTGCTCTACCATATGGGTTGGGTGGACGTCTCCGGCAACCCCACCGAGGCCAAGCGTGGCAAGCGTCTCCGCCCCTTGCTGACGCTGCTGATCTGCGAGGCGCTAGGTGGCGATGTCCTTTTAGCGCGGCCTGCTGCGGCAGCAGTGGAGCTGATCCACAACTTCTCCCTGCTGCACGATGACATTCAGGACCGTAGCCCCACGCGGCACGGCCGCCCCACTGTGTGGGCTGTCTGGGGGGAAGCACAGGCCATCAACGCAGGCGATGCTATGTTCGCGCTGGCACATCTGGCTGTGCCTCATCTCCTGCCGCCGCAGGCCAATGCGCACCTCCCTAGACGCATGGTTGAAGTGCTGGGGCGCACGTGCTTGGAACTGACGCGCGGTCAGTATCTGGACATGCTGTTTGAAAAGCAGGTGCAGGTCAGCATTGAGGAGTATCTGGATATGATCGCTGGCAAGACGGCAGCCTTACTGGCCACTGCGGCGCATCTGGGGGCGTTGGCTGCCGGTGCCAGCGACGAGGTGCAAGAGCACTACCGCGCCTTTGGCCATCATCTGGGAATGGCCTTTCAGGTCATGGATGACGTGCTGGACATTTGGGGGGATCCAGCGGTGACGGGCAAGGCAGCGGCCTACGACATCCGTCAGCGCAAGAAGTCGCTGCCCGTGCTCTACGGACTGGCCCGCAGCACGGAGCTACGCGACCTGTATGCGCGTTCCGAAGCATTGGATGAAGATACCGTTTCGCATGCTGTTGCCCTGCTGGAGGCCGTAGGGGCGCGGCAGTACGCCGAAGGTTTGGCCCGCACATACTCCGAGCACACGCGGACGCATCTCAAGGCAGCATCCCCTCAAGGCGAGGCGGGTGAGGCCCTGTTTGAGCTCGTGGAGAACCTGCTGCACCGCGAGCGTTAGAGGGTTGCTGGAGTAGCCTGTGGGCCTCGGTAAGCATAGAATCCGTGTGAAAGGCGAGGGTGCTTAAGAGACCCCTCTTTCTGCAGAAGGGCTGTTAGATGGCCAAAAGCCGCACAATTTATGTCTGCCAGAACTGCGGGCGCACCAGTCCCCGCGAGATGGGGCGCTGCCCAGCCTGCGGGGAGTGGAACACAATGGTTGAGGAGGTTGTCTCCGCCGAGCCGACGGCCCCCACGTGGCAGACTGTCACTGTTCGCTCTCAGCCGCAGCGCCTCTCTGAAGTCACTGGCGATCCTTGGGAACGCCTCCCCCTGCCGATGGAAGAATTCGCCCGTGTGTTGGGCGGCGGCATTGTGCCTGGCAGCCTTATCCTCATCGGTGGGGAGCCGGGCATTGGCAAGTCCACGTTGCTCACGCAGGTCTCGGCCCTGCTCGCTGACTATGCGGGGCCGGTGCTGTACGTTTCCGGCGAGGAGTCGGCACGTCAGATCAAGATGCGCGCTGACCGTCTGGGCATCAGCAGCGACAACCTCTACATCGTTACCGAAACCAGCCTGAGTGCCATCCTCGCCCATGTGGAGAAGGTGCAGCCGCGTGTGCTGGTTATTGACTCCATTCAAACGGCCTATAGCGAGGAATTAGACTCCGCACCGGGCAATGTCAGCCAAGTGCGCGAATGCGCAGCGGTTTTCCAGCGACTGGCCAAAGATACGGGGATTGCCATCTTTCTGGTGGGGCATGTCACTAAAGAGGGCAGCATTGCCGGACCGCGCGTGCTGGAGCACATTGTGGATACGGTGCTTTACCTAGAGGGCGACGCCCATCAGGCCTTCCGCCTGCTGCGCAGTGTCAAAAACCGCTTCGGGGCGACCTCCGAAGTGGGCGTCTTTGAGATGCAGGAGCGCGGCATGGTGGAGGTCCCTAACCCTTCCGAGGCATTTCTGGCCGAGCGCATGGTTAACGCGCCCGGCTCAGCAATCGTGCCCACCATGGAGGGCACGCGCCCCCTGCTGGCCGAGGTGCAGGCACTAGCCACGCTAACCAGCTTTGCCAACCCACGCCGCACGGCCAACGGGGTAGATATCAACCGCTTGCTGCTCATCACCGCTGTGCTGACGCGCCGCGCTGGCCTGCGCCTCTCAGAGCAGGACGTCTTTGTCAACGTGATCGGTGGGCTGCGCATTGAAGAGCCAGCTGCCGATCTCGCCATTGCCCTTGCCATTGCCTCCAGCGTGCGGGATCGCCCTCTGCCCGCCGATCTCGTCGTCGTGGGCGAGGTAGGCTTGAACGGCGAGCTGCGTGCGGTGGGGCAACTGCCAGCGCGGCTTAACGAGGCGGCCAAGCTGGGTTTCCGCCGCGCTCTTATCCCTAAGACAGTGCGGCGCGGTGGCGATCCTCTGCCCAAAGGCATAGAGATCACCGCTGTGCGCTCGCTGGAAGAGGCAATGGAAGCCGTTTTACGCCAGGAGTGATTGCCCGCCATGGTAGAGACATTGCCCCAACCCATCACGCCTCCGCCCACTGTGAGGCGGCCACACGGCTGCCTCACAGCGTTGATCACTGGCATTGTTCTCCTCACGGTCGCCCTTGTGGGGACGATCTGGCTCAACACGCTGCTCCAGCCGGATGCCACCGTGATCGGCATCTTCACTGCCATCTATGCGCTGGGGCTGATCGTTCCCTTTGGGCTAGTGGCAGCCCTCCTGCGGGGGGAGACCTTCCGCCTGTGGCGCGGCCTTGCCCTGACGCTGGCGCTGGCAGGCGGGCACGCAGGCCTGACAGGCGCCCTGCTGACCGTTGACCTCAGTCTGCGCTGGCCCGGCCTGCCGACCCTCCTGCCCTCGGCGATCGCGCTGGCCTACGCGCTGGTAGTGATCCTGCTGGGGTATCGGCATTTTGGGGGCAAGCCGCCGCTTAAGTGGCTCACTCTCGGCGCGGAGCTGGGGATACTTGTCTCACTGGCCTGGGGAGTAGTGGGGGCGCTGGGGACGATGGGTGAGACGTTGATCGGCATGCTGGAAGCGCTCGCGAGCGGTCTGCTGAACGCCACCCTGTTGCGCACGATCTTTCTCTACGATGAGGAGTTCCCCGCCGAGCGTCCCTTCTGGTCAGCACTATTGGCCGCTGCAGTGTTTGCAGCGCTGCTCCCCGCCCAGCTCGCTGTGCGCGGTTATTGGGTACAGGGCGATATCCTCCTCCTCTGTCTGTGGCCGCTGGGCCTGATCGGCGGGGCGCTGCTTGCGGGCGGCCAACGTCCTGACGCACGCCACCAATGGTGGGCAACGTTGACTTTCTTCTTTGTTGTCTTCCTCTTCCCCTTCACCTTGACGGAAGGCTTTGAAGGTGATTGGATGATAGAGGACATGATCACCGCTTGGAGCGGGGCGATCCTCCCCACGCTGGCGTTGGGTCTGGGCTCAGGCGTGGCGCTGCTGGCGCTGCGCCGCCATGTACTCCATCTTGCCAGGCGGTGGCGTGCCATCATGGGGATCGGCCTCGGGGCACTGGCCCTCATCGGTGGGTTGTATGGGGGTCTGGGACAGCCCGGCCTGCAACCCGATTCCTTCTTTGTGGTGATGGCCGATCAGGCCGACACATCCTTTGCCCGCAGCATCCCCGACCATACCGAGCGCTACCGCGCCGTTTACGAAACGCTCACCGAGCACGCACTAGAAACACAGGCTGACCTGCGCGCCTTTCTGGATACGCGAGGGGTGAGGTACACACCTTACTATCTCGTCAACGGCATAGAGGTGGAAACCTACGATCCCCTGTTGCGCCATACCATCGCCGCCCGTCCTGATGTCGCACGTATCCTCAACAGTCCGCACACGCGCCCCTTGCCGCGCTACCTGCGTCCGTCTGGCCTGCTTAACCTGATCCCCGACGTGGGTCACCAGCCCGATAGCATCAGCTGGAGCATAGACTACATTGACGCCGAGCAGGTGTGGGCGCAATTCGGTGTAACAGGTGAGGGCATTATCATCGGCCATGCTGACAGCGGCGCAGACTGGCGGCATCCAGCCCTGCGCAGCCAATACCTTGGTGGGGAAGGCGACCACGATTACACATGGTTTGATCCATGGTACGGCACTTCCGAGCCGACCGACAGCGGTGGACACGGCACACATACATTGGGTACCATCTTGGGGCAGGAAGGTATCGGCGTGGCGCCGGGGGCCAAATGGATCGCCTGCCGCAATCTGGCTCGCAACCTTGGCAATCCGCCCTATTATCTAGACTGCATGCAATTCTTGTTTGCGCCCTTCCCCCAGGGCGGCGATCCCTTCCGCGATGGCGATCCGACACGGGGAGCACACATTACCAGCAACTCGTGGGGTTGCCCACCGCAGGAGGGCTGCGATGGCCTCACGCTCCCCATCGCCGTTGAGCACCTGCGGAACGCCGGGCAGATGTTCATCGTCGGTGCGGGGAACGAAGGTCCCGCCTGCGGCACGATCGACTCACCAGCCAGCGCCGATGCAGCCTTCAGCGTGGGAGCTTTTGATGCCAGCGGGTCCATTGCCGATTTCAGCAGCCGAGGGCCAGTGCTTATTGACGGCAGTGGGCGCATCAAGCCCGATATAGCGGCCCCAGGTGTGGATGTGCTCTCCAGCCTGCCAGAGGGCAGGTATGGCCCTTCCAGCGGGACCTCTATGGCCACGCCGCACGTCGCTGGCGTGGTGGCGTTGATGTGGTCAGCTAACTCTGCGCTGATTGGAGATATTGACACGACCGAGGCCATCCTCACTCGTACGGCACACCATGTACCCGCGCCAGACCTGTGCGGTGGGGAGATGAATGGCCAGAACAACGTCTACGGCTTTGGTCGCCTGGATGCGCTGGCTGCAGTGAGAGAGGCGCTCAAAGCCGCCAGATAGGGGACAATCGTGAGCGGCGAGGCCCTTTACGTCCTCATCATTGCTGGTGCAGCTCTGCTGCTCTTTGTGGCGGAATGGATCACGCCAGACCTCGTTGCCCTCCTGGTGCTGATCAGCCTTGGCATCAGTGGTGTTCTTGACCTGCCCACGCTGTTCAGCGGATTCAGCAATCCGGTCATTGTGACTTTGATCGGCCTCTTCATGCTTACCGCCGCCCTCCAACAGACCGGTGTGACAGCTTACGCAAGCCTCTTCATCCTGCGTTTGGCATACGGACTGGGACAGCGGGCGTTGGTGGGGATGCTGGCCTCTTCGGCAGCAGTGGCCTCGCTGATGATGAACACGGTGGCCTCTGTGGCGCTCATCGCACCGGTGGGGCGCCGCGTGGCTCTCAACCGCGATGTCAGCCCCTCACGCCTCCTGATGCCCATTTCCTTCGGTGCATTGCTGGGTGGCATGGCTACCCTGTTAACCACCAGCAACCTGCTCGTCGCCAGCTTGCTCTCCGAGCATGGCTTACCGACCTTCGGCCTGTTGGACTTCTTGCCGGTAGGAGGGCCAATTGCGCTGGCCGGCTTGATCTACCTCACCTTTCTCAGCCCCTCTCTGTTGCCCGAACGCTCCCCCAGCGATCAGTGGGGCGGCTTGCAGCAAGCGCGTCATGAGCTGACCCACACCTACCGGCTGGCCATGCGTCTGCATGAGGCGTACATCCAACCCGGTTCTCCACTGGCAGGCAAGACGCTCGCCGAAAGCGACCTGGGGCGCCGCTATGGGGTAACTGTCTCGGCAGTGGTGCGTGGGCGACGCACCTACGCCCCGCCCGAACCCCACACCCGTCTGCAGGTTGGTGATTGGTTGTTGGTGCAGGGCCGACCCGACGACGCCGAAGCAGCAGCCAAAGACCTAGGACTGACGCTGCTTGCGTACGAAGAAAATGCACAGGCTGTGCTGTTCGCCAGCAACAGCGAGCTGGCCGAGGTCGCCCTCTCGCCGCGTTCCACGCTAGTAGGACACACACTGAAGGACATCCAATTCCGTGAGAAGTATGGCCTGAACGTGCTGGCTATCTGGCATGAGAGCCGCCCCATCCGCTCCCACCTTACCGAGTACGCACTGGAGCGGGGAGATGCCTTGCTGGTGCAGGGATCTCCTGAGCGCATTCACATCCTCAGCCAAGACCCCAACTTTCTGGTGCTGACGCACCTGCCTGAGATTCCAGAGCGCACCGGGCGTGCTGTCATTGCCTTGATGGTGCTGGTGCTCTTTCTTATTGCGGTGGCCTTCAATGTGCTGGCTGTCTCGCTAGCGGCGCTGTTAGCTGGGGTGGCGGTAGTGCTGACACGCTGTGTCACAGTGGAGCAGGCGCGCGCTAGCATCCAGTGGCAGGTGCTGTTCCTCATCGTCGGGATGCTGCCACTGGCGAAAGCTCTGGAGCAGACGGGTGCTATGGCCACCCTGCTCGCTGCCTTGAGCGACTTCACGGCGGAGGCAGGGCCGCGTGGCCTGCTTATGATCTTCTATCTCCTCACGGCTTTGCTGGCGCAGTTCGCCTCAGGACAGGCAGCTGCGTTGATCGTGGGACCACTGGCCATCGCAGCCGCCCAGCAGTTCGGCCTCAACCCGCAAGCGCTTGCGATGGGCGTGGCGATGGGAGCCTCCACCGGCTTCCTCTCGCCAGTCAGCCATCCCGGCAACTTGCTGATCATGGGGCCGGGCGGCTATCGCTTCGGCGACTATGCCAAATTGGGGGCGGGGTTAGTGTTGATCACGGCGCTTGGCGTCTATGCGCTTATCCCGTCGGTCTATCCCTTGTGACAGAGCCCTATCGGAGAGATACGAACAGCGCGGCAGCGAAAGCAGCGGTGATTGTCACCAGCGCAAGCCAGTCTGTAGGGCCCATGGCTATCTCGTAGAGAGCAGTGCGCGGTGAACTACTCCGCACGCCAAAGCCGCGTGCTGCCAACCCCAATGCTAATGCATCGCTCAACCGCAACGAGGCAACAATCAAGGCGATGAGGGTAGGCATGGTGGCGCGCACGCGCCGTATCAGTCCGCCTTGCGTGGGATCCCAACCGCGCGCCTGCTGGGCCTCCGAGATGGTGGTGTATAGGTCGCCCAGCGTAGCGAGGTAGCGCAGTGCCAGCCCAACCATCATCACCCAACGGTAGGGCACGCCCAGCTTCTGCAACCCGCGCATCAAAGTATTGATCGGTGTGCTGAGGATAGGCAGCGCGACGGCGAATGCTGCAGCAGCCACGCGTAGGGCATAGCGGGCACCGGTGAGGAGACCACCTTCAGTGAGGCGCAAAGGGCCAAATCGCCAGATCAGCGTGCTGCTGTCCTTCGCAAGTAGGGGCTGGAGGATGAGGATGACAGCAATGAGCGGCCCTAATCCCAGCCAGATAGCCCCCACGCGGCGCAGGCCAATGCCTCCCGCTAGCAGCATCCCCTGTGTGAGGAACAGCACCCCAGCCAACAGAGCCAGATTGGGCGTGAGCAAGCAAAAGGCAACAGCCAGCAGGGCAAACCACAGCTTGACGCGAGGGTCAAGGCGGTACAGCCACGTATCAGCGGGGATGGTGAAACCAGCACGGGCGATCACGATAGACACTCCAACCAGGCCAGTGCCGCACCCTGCGGGGTCAGGTCGGCAGCCAGCGCGGGCCGCCCCAGCGCATCGGCAAACCGGCGGGCGAAAGGCGCTTGCAGACCGGCCTGTTCCAGCAGATGGGCCTGCGAGAAGACCGCTGTTGGTGTGCCATCGGCAATGATACGCCCCCGATCAAGCACCACGATACGCTGAGCATACCGTGCAGCCAGTTCCATATCGTGGGTGATAAGGATGACCGTCACACCAGCGCGGTGGCGCGCGGCCAGCCACTGCGCCACACGGGCCTGTCCTTCAGCATCCAGCCCAACGGTTGGTTCGTCCAACACAAGGATGGGGGTATCCATCGCAGCGATGGAGGCCAACGCCACCATGCGCCGCGTGCTGAAACTCAACGCTGCTGGTGGGTGCTGTGCCAACTCTTCCAGCCCGAAGGCGCGCAAAGCCTCCTTGACCATCCGACGGACAGTCGGCGGGTCCATCCCCACATTACGCGGGCCGAAGGCCACTTCCTCGCGCACCGTAGGGCTAAAGATCTGCACCTCCGGATTCTGGAAAGCAAAACCCACCAGCCGCGCCATCTGCCCGATGGGGCGGTGAGCTGTATCCTGCCCAAAGATGCGCACCTGCCCGCTCGTAGGGCGCAGCAGCCCAATGAGGTGCTTGGCTAGCGTGGTCTTGCCGGCCCCGTTGTCGCCCGTCAGTGCAACATATTCCCCAGCTCTGATAGTCAGGTGGATGTCATGCAGCACCGGACGCTCAGGCCTATAGGTGAAATGGAGGCCTTCTATTACCACCACAGGCTCCGCATCCGGCGGAGCAGCAGGTTCTACAGCCAGTGGCGGCACTTCGGGAACGCTACCATTGAGAGGATAGCGGCGCGTCTGCTCAACAGCTTGCTCCACAGTAAGGCAGGTGAGGCGTAAAGGGCGATGGGCATTCACGGTGGCAGCGAACTGCGCAGCGGGCGGCACGGCCACACCCTTAAGGCAGCTCATCTCCGGCCTGGGGTAGAGGTCGGCGGGGTTGCCACGCGCCACGATGCGGCCCGCATCCAGCACCAGCACCTCATCCGCCAGCGCAATGATCACATCGGGGTCATTCTCAGTGAACAGGATGGTCAACGCCTCGCGCTCGCGCAGATCGCGCAGCACAGCGACCATCTCGGCGCGGGCGGTGGGTGCCAACCCTCCTGCTGGCTCATCAAGGATCAGCACCTGGGGGCGCATAGCCAGTGCAGCAGCCAGCGCCAGGCGCTTCTGCTGGCCGCCAGAGAGCGTCAGCGGGGGTTGGTCACGGGGGATGTCTTCCAAGCCAACAGCATGGAGCACCCAGTCTATGCGGTGGCGTATCTCGGCGGGCGGTATGCCGAGGTTCTCCAAACCCCAGGCAATCTCCTCTTCCACAGAGGCATTGAAAAGCTGGCCAGCAGGGTCTTGCATCACCAACCCGATCATCCCCGCCAACGCACCGGGTGGCTCGGTTTGGGGATCGCGCCCACCGATGATGATCTGCCCACTTATGCGCCCTTCCGTCAGGCGTGGAGCCAGCCCGGCGAGGGCCAGGCATAGCGTGGACTTGCCGGAGTTATTGGCACCAGTGACGGCCACGCACGCACCGGCAGGGACCTCAAAAGAGAGGCCATCAAGGGCAATCTGCCACTCCTCACCCGGTATGGCGGGAGGGTAAAGGTAGCGTAGATCGGTAACGCGGATCATCTGCTGATCGGCTTCTTAAGGATGCCTTAGGGGCGCGGCTGTTCGCCGAGGTGGCTCAGGCGCGGGTAGACCCGCGCTACAGCCAGATACACCACTCCTCCTACCGAACCGACAAGCACCTGCACGGCATTGAAAGGAAGCTCCCCGATGGCGCCCGCAAGGCCGCCCCATATGGGCACGAGAGACTCGCCTGCGAAATAGCCACCAACGACGATCACACCACCAGCCAGCAGGCCGAGCAGCACACCCAACGGCGTGGGGAGGCGACGGTAGATCGCCCCAGCCACAAAAGCCTGCAGGCCGTGCACCACCAGCGAGAGCGGAGCAAAGAACGCATAGGCACCGGTGAGCACATCGGCCAGCGCCGTGCCCAAGCCACCGGCGACCAATCCAGCCCAAGGTCCAAAAGCGAAAGCGGCAAAGTAGATCGCCACGTCCCCTAAGTGGGTGTAGCCAACAGGCGTGGGCACAATGGGCCGCGTCAACGCCAACACCAGTGCCGTCATCACAGCGGTCATAGCCAGAATGCGCGGGTTGTTGAGGTCAAACTTCATGGCAATCTCCTCCTGATTTCAGGTTGTCCCTACGCAAGATATTTCTCCATACTTACACAAAGGGCACCGAATGATCTCGTTCAGGTGGGTGATAGCCCACCGCCAGCTCGCGCCAAGCCTTTCCCAGCCGACGCACCCCTTCCTTAATCGTCTCCGCCGGATAAGCGATCATGTTCAACCGCAGGTGATAGGCCCCTTGCCCGTCCGTATGGAAGAGTGGGCCGGGGGCAAAAGCGACCCCTTCTTGCACGGCATGCAGGTACAGTTCGGTGGCGGTGGGGCCATCGTGGGGGAGTTCCAGCCACAGGTACAGCCCGCCGGCTGGCTCAACCCACCGCACTTGGGGGAGATAGGCGGCTACAGCCTCCAACATGGCCGTCCGGCGCGTGCGGCACAGCGCCTGCACATGGATGAGGTGCTCAGCGATCTGCCCGCTGGTCAGTACTAAATGGATGGCCCGCTGGTTGAGGGCAGGCGTACAGATGTCCGCGGCACCTTTGACACGCGCCAGCCGCCGGTAGAGCTGCCCGCTGGCCAGCAGATAGCCGACACGCATCCCCGGCATGAAGACCTTGCTGAAGCTGCTGGCGTACAATACGATGCCCTGCTCATCCAGCGCCTTCAGCGGTGGAGGCGGAGCGCCAGCATAGGTGAGATCTTCGTAAACGCCGTCCTCCAGTACCGGCAGGTGATAGCGTGCAGTAAGGTCAAGCAGATAACGGCGCCGGTTGAGGGGCATAACTGTGCCCGTCGGGTTATGGTAAGTAGGGGCGATGTAAAGCAAACGGGGGCGGTGCTCCACAATGAGGCCCTCCAGCAGATCGGTCTGCATGCCTTCGGCATCCACTGGCACACCGACGGCCGTCACACCACGCGCTTGGGCAATCTCCAACACACCAGCATAGGTGGGATTGCTGGTCAGCAGCACGTCGCCCGGATGGAGCAACGCCTGCACAGCGAGATCCAATGCCTGCTGACAGCCGCCGGTGATGAGCACCTCCTCAGCCCGAACGCGAATGCCCATGCGAGCGACCATCGCCGCGACAGCCTGCCGCAACGGAGGATAACCCTCAGTCACCTCATAGGCGATGGCCGCTGCGCCGTCGCGTTCCAACACCGTGTTTATTGCCTCTCGGATGAGGTCAACAGGCAGGAAGCTCTCAGCAGGCGTGCCTTGTGCAAAGTTGATCACACCGGGGCGCTCGGCCAGCGCCAACAGGTCGCGCAGCGCAGCGGTTTGGGAATGGCCGGCGCCGGTCAACACTGCGGTGCCGCCTTCCGGTGGCTCCATCAGGGCACCGCGCCCCACAACGAAGGTTCCACGTCCCACATGGGCACTGATGTAGCCTGCTGCCTTGAGCTCCTCATAGGCGGCCACAACGCTGATGCGAGCGACGCCGAGCTGACGGGCCAGATCGCGGGTGGGGGGCAGGCGTGTGCCAGGTTCCAGCACCCCCGCCTCAATCTGGTTAGCCAGATGGCGCGTGATCTGCTGGTAGAGCGGCTCTTCGCTGCGGTGGTCAAGTGTAATGGATAGCATGGCGTTTCCCCACTTTATCTAAGTGTAGCGCATCAATAAGACCATGTATAGGGCCAAATAGGGCCAATTGATGGGGAAACTACCAGCTATTGTGGAATTGCAGAAACTGGCCGTTGCTGGCGCGGATGGTGCACTGGGCCGGCCCGCCCGGGATGGAGTTGAAATACAGGTAGCCGTTGCACGACCCGCGCATACCGTACTGATATTGTTCCACTGCCCAGTTGAGATCAGGGTCGGGGCCAGGCCGATCGGTGTAGATGGTGACCTGAAATTGCCCCGGAGCGAGCAGCGTGCTCAGCAGGTCGTTGCCGGCAAAATTGTTGGGGTACGCATAACGCATGCGCACAGTAGAGATCACCGAGAGGCAGGCATCCACTTTGACCTCGGCCATGCCGCCTACCTCGCCATAGCACAGCCACTGGAGAGCGTATTTTTCGGCCTCCGTCCATGTGATCTCTGGCGGTGTGACTGGGGGTGGTGAAGGAGAAGGGGGTGGAGCAGGCGTCAAAGTGGCGGTGGGTGTGAGGGTCGGCGTGGGGGTGCGCGTTGGTGGCGAGACGATGCGGCGATCTACACGTGCTGCGCTGAGTGCAGTGGGCGTTACAACCTGAGACAATAGGGGGCGCACCGGCTGTGGTGTCCCCTCAGTGGATGAGGTAGGGGGCGCACCGACCGCAGCAGTTTCATCCGCCTGCGGCCAGCCGAATACTCCGACCAACATCAGGCCAACCACTGAGAGGGCGATCAGCGCCGCGCCTCCCGCTATCAGCCCCCAACGCGTTATTCTGATCACGTGCCCCAATCGCGTAGATACAGGAAGTCGTGGCCGACAGTGCGCTGTGAGAGCTTGGCCACGATGGGAGGGCGGCGCTTGTACTGGGTGGAACGCACCGTACGCCACACCTTCTCCACCAACGGGCGCGGGAAACCCGCCTCTACGACTTCGTCGGGTGTGTAGCGCTTGTCCACCAGCAGGTAGAGCACCTGATCAGCTTCATCGTAGGTGTAACCCAGCTCGCCCTCGTCGGTCTGCCCTGCCCAGAGGTCAGCGGAGGGCGGCTTGCGCACGATCTCCTCCGGCACTCCTAGCGCCCGCGCCAGCTGGCGCACCTGACACTTGTAGAGATCTCCGATGGGATGCAGAGCGGCGGCGTTATCGCCGAAGAGCGTGGTGTAGCCCAGCAGGGTCTCTGTCTTGTTGCTGGTACCGATCACCAGTCCACCAAACGCTGCCGAGCGATCGTAGAGGATGATCATGCGTTGGCGTGCCATCACATTACCCCGCCGCAGCTCGGTGATGTCCGGAAAGCGCTCAAAGAGCGGTTCCACCATCGGCGTGATGTCCACCGTATCGTGTTGGATGCCCAGCGTCTCAATCACCTGCATAGCGTGATCCAGACTTTCTTGCGACGAGGTGCGGTAGGGCAAACGGAGACCCAGCACGTTTTCCGCACCGAGAGCCTCAGCAGTCAGATAAGCCACCAGCGAGGAATCCACCCCGCCGGAGAGACCGATCACCGCCCGCTGGAATCCGGTGCGCCGCACCTCATCGCGGATGAAGGCCACCAGTGCTCGGCGCGCCAGCGCAGTATTGATGCGCATCTGCTCCAGAATAGGGGCATCGCTCATTGCAGGCCCCTTTCATGTGCTTCGCGTGCAGGCTTCTCGCCAAGGATGCGTGCCAACGTGCGGGCAGTGAGCGTGGTGCGCTCATCGCGCAGCAAGGGCAGGCGCGAGCGCGTGCGGCGCAGGTGACGGGTGTCAATGGCGGCAATCAGCAAGTGTTCTTCCAGCGGGGGAGACTGAGCGATCAACTCCCCATCGGGATCGTACACCAGCGATCCGCCCCAGAAGATGAACCCATCTTCAAAACCCACGCGGTTGGTGTGGGCCACAAAGCACGTGAACAGCCCAGCGTAGGCTTGCGTCACGCGCTCCACCCAGCGCGCACTGGCAAGCGTCTCCTCTTGGTCCAGGCCGCGCCCCGGGCTGGCCGACATGCAGAGCAAGACGTCGGCCCCATCTAGCCACAGCAGATAGGGTGGGCTGGCATGCCAGAAGTCCTCGCAGATGAGCAACCCCATGCGCCCAAAGCGTGTGTCAAAGGCGCGCAGATCATCCCCCCAGGCAAAGTAACGCCCCTCATCAAAGAGCGAGTAGGTAGGCAGGTACACTTTGCGATGCACGTGCACCAGTTCACCCTTGCTGAGATAGGCCGCTGCGATGTAAAAACGGTGACGGCTGTCGGTGTCCACAAAGCCCACCACCAGATCAAGGTCGTGGCTGGCCTCGTAAAGGGGCTTGAAGATGGGATTATCTTGTGTGGGTTGCATAGCAACCTCATAGGTGAGGTCCTGCAGGTTGTAGCCCGTTAGCGAGAGTTCGGGGAAGCAGAGCAGGTCAACGCCCTGTGCCCGCGCCTGCGCAATCACTTCAAGGTGCTTGTGCAGGTTGGCCTGCACATCCCCCAACACCGCCCCGATCTGGGCAAGGCCCAGCCTGAAGAACACGGCTAACTTCTCCTTATGAGAGGATCACGCTGCGCCATGCTCCATGCCCCGCCCGTCCCCAGGGCAACTATGCCAAGATCCAATGCCTGATCAAGCCTCAAGGAGCCAAGCATGGGCATCGTATCCCCGCGTGTAAAACCGATCACAAATGCTCCCAAACCCGAGAGCGCCAGTGCGATCCACAACCGCACGCCCGGCACTTTGAGCCGTTTGCCAGATAAAGCGACCACAGCCAGCACCAGCAGGCTCCACACGATCCCGAAAAACTGACTGTTCAAGCGCGGCGCCACGATGCCATATAGGTCGGGCAGTTCGGCAGCAACTAGCGGCGGATGAAACGCCAGCGAAGATACTTCGCGCCCGTGTGCGCAACCGCCTGTCAGGCAGGCAGTGTAACTCAAGACAGCACCGAGCGATAGGGGTACTGCCAGCGCTTCAAGTGCCTGTCGCCAGCCCACGCGCCGCAACTTGCACCCCAGCGCTAAGCCCAGCAACCCGCCGAGGATGGCGCTGTGCCAGTCTATCCCACCGCGCCACACCTGAGCGATCTCGTCTAGATGAGTTGAGAAGTAGGCCCACTGCAAGGCCACATGGCCCACACGCCCGATTGCGATCCCGCCCACCAGTGCTGCTAGCCCAGCATCAAGCCACGCCGCGGGGCGGCGTTCATAATGCCAACCCCACCACACCAGCGCGCCCAGTCCCCCCAGAAGGGCCAGATTGACAAGCACGGTGTACGCTCGGATGGCGAGCGGGCCAATGTATCCTGCTATGGGTACCATTGCCGTAATGTTAGCGCAAGCGTGTCCCCTCTAACAAGGAAGGCACAAAATGCAACTTTGAGTATAATGAGATGCGTATAGATCATGGGGCTTCCTCCCACAAGACCCACTGCTGAGAAAGGATAGGCCATGGCAATCAAAGCGGTTATCGGGTTCCTGATTGCGTTATTCGCCCTCGGCATCTTTACGGGTGTAGCACTGGCGATCATCAACATCCAGCGCGGACGCAAGGCGCGCCCCGGCCTCATTTTGGCTGGAGTAGGGCTTGTTGGTTCCGTCTTCCTTGCCTCGCTGAATGCGGGGCTGGTGCTGGTGCAACCTAATGAGGTCGGCGTGGTCTTCCGCCAAACTGCCAGCGGCGACGCCGCCCTGCGCGAGCCCCTGCAGCCGGGTCTGAAATGGGTAGTTCCCTTTGTTGACCAAGTCATCATCTACGATGTGGGTCAGCAGAACGTGGACATGGTAGGCAGCATTGAAGCCGCACAGGCGCGAGGGGCACGCCCGGCGGTGCGGGCCATCACCAAAGATGGCCAGCAGATCAACATGGACGTGACCGTGATCTTCCGTGTGGATGCAACGAAGATCAACCAAGTACATCGCAACTGGCGCAATACCTACGTAGATGGCTTCATTGTGCCTCAAGCGCGCTCCGAGGTGCGCAATGCGGTCTCGCGCTATGGAGCAGAGGAGATTTACAGTGGCGGAAGGGCCACATTGGAGGATCAGATCACAGATGCCCTGCGCCCCATACTGGAGCGTGAGGGATTCCTCCTTACCGATGTGCTAATCCGTGACATCTCCTTCTCGGAGCAGTTCACCGAAGCCATTGAGCAGAAGCAGATCGCCGAACAGGAGGCCCAACGGGCAGCCTTCCGCGTCCAGCAAGCCCAGCAAGAAGCCGAGCAGGCTCGCGTGGAAGCACAGGGGCGGGCGGATGCTGCCGTTATCGCGGCGCAGGGCGATGCGGAAGCCACAGTTATTCGGGCACAGGCTCAGGCGGAAGCCCTGAGGCTGATCAACGAGCTGCTCAAGGAAAACCCCACCCTGGTCCAGTGGCAATACATCAACACGTTGGGTGAGAAGGTCAGGCTGATCATCATCCCCAGCAATAGCCCATTCCTGTTTGACCTCCAACAGCTGCTCGCTCAGGCTAGTTTGGAAGGCACGGAGTCGCCTATCCCCGCGCCAGAAGGGGGAGCGCAACCATAAGATCAGACTACGCAGGGGATGTAAAAAGCAGACGTGCGGCAGCCCTCACTCCGCCATAGTCGGTGAGGGCTGCCGCTTTGGTGATGCAGAGAAACGGGCGTTTTCCCTATAGGAAGGCAACGTCAGTCTCGCTGAATCTGACCGTTTCTCGCCCGTTTAGTATAATCAGGGGAGGAGAACCGCAGCAGGGGTAAGCATAAGGGTAGCCGCCGTTTCAAGGCGCGCCGCCCCTTGTTCTTCTTTAAGGAGGGGGTCCAAGTGTCATCTCCACAGCTTCCCAAGTATGCCTATTTCCAAGGGCAGATCGTGCCGTTTGAGAAGGCCACTATCAGCGTCATGAACCATACCTTCAACTACGGCACAGGGGCCTTTGGGGGCATCAGAGGCTACTGGAATGAAGAGGAGCACCAACTTTTTGTCTTCCGCCCGCTTGACCACTTCGCTCGCTTTGTGGATTCCTGCCACCTGCTCATGTTCCAGCTGGACTACACGCCCGAACAACTGCTGGATATTCTGTTAGATCTGCTCCGAGTGGAGAACTGGCAAACGAACATCTACATCCGCCCCATCGCCTACATCCGCTCCAACCTCATTGGCGTCAAGCTCCACGATTTGGAATACGACATTGCCATGTTCTCACTGCCGTTTGGCAGTTATGTGCCTAACGAGGAGGGTACCAGCGTTACTTTCTCTTCGTGGCGCCGCGTGGATGACAACATCATCCCCGCCCGTGCCAAGATAATAGGAGCTTACGCCAACTCAGCGCTGATCAAGAGCGATGCCGTGCTGGCCGGTTTTGATGAGGCTCTGGTACTCAACGAGGACGGCCACGTTTCCGAGAGCAGCGCCGCCAACTTCTTCATGATCCGCAAAGGGGTAGCCTATACCCCGCCGGTGACGGCCAACATACTGGAGGGCATCACCCGCCGCACCGTGATCACACTCCTGCGCGAGGAGCTGGGGCTGGAGGTCGTGGAGCGTGAGATAGATCGCACGGAGGTCTATCTCGCCGATGAGGCCTTCTTCTGCGGGACGGGCGTCCAGATCGCCGCCATCACCTCTGTAGATCACCGCCCCATCGGCACAGGCCGCATGGGGCCGGTTGTTCGTGATCTGCGCGACCTGTATTTCAAGGTGGTGACGGGGCGCGTGGAAAAATATCGCCACTGGACGACCCCCGTCTACGAGCGTGTGCCCAATCCAGTAGGGCACGGAGGGGACAGATAAAGCGTCACATGCTGCAGAGAGGGCCTGCTGAGAAAGCAGGCCCTTCTTCTCAGCCTTCCTCGCCTTTATTTAGCACCACCCCAGTAGGCGCGGATCGCCCAGCGGACCAAGCCAGCAAGTGATGAAGGTCACCACCAGCAGCGGCAAGGCTACCACCGCCATGATCCCCCCCACCGTGCGCGCCTCCTCGGTGCCTGCCATCCCTGTCATGGCGATGGGAATGCCAAAGATCACCACCCGATTGAGGAATATGAAAACACGCGGGATGGGAATGAGATGGGTGTAGAGATCAGCCCCGATCAGCAGCGCCTCAACTGCCAGAACCAAGATATATACCAGCGAAGTCTTATCACCGGCCAGCAACAACAGCATGAGGGTCCCCAATAACAGCAAGTAGTGCACAATGGTCGTCCAATGCAAGGGATAGAGCGGAATAAGCAGCCTGAAGTCAATGGCAGGCATTCCTTCCTCCTCGCACAAGGCTGAAGCAGGCTGACGTTGGCAACTATTATAACTGATAGGCCAAAGCCTCGGAAAAGCAGAGCCCCTGTTGGGTGTGAGGGGGGAAACCCAACAGGGGCTTTCGCCAAAGGAGGAGACAGCGATGAGCGTTGTCTTATCTTGCCTTAAGGATAGTCCCTCCAGCAGGTCGTTCATAGTTACAAACTGCACCTGCCGCATGTGACATTAATCACATGCAAGGCAATTATGGGGACAACGCTGGGCGCAGTACAATAAGGATGCCATGGATGACTGGCGGCAACGGTTGAGACGGCTGGGCATCGTTACAGGCCGCGATTTCAGGCCTCATCCTCCCCACCAGCGCGGGCCAGATATTGAGGCACTGGTGGAGGGAGAGACCATACAGACACCAGCGGGAGCCTGCTTCCGCGCGCGGCGCACTTTTGACGCGCATACCCCGCATGGTGCGCTGCCTCTGGCCAGTTGGCTAGCAGTGAAGGCCGATACGCTTGCCCATCTCGGCGGTGATGAAGCGCTGGCCCATTTGGAGCAGCAGCACTACCTCTTCTTGGATGTAGAGACCACCGGCTTGGGCGGGGCATCGTTGGCCTTTCTGGTGGGGATAGGTTTCTTCAACGGCGCTGGCCAGCTGGAGATTCACCAATACTTTTTGCGCGATCCGGCAGAAGAAGCCGCTATGCTGACGCTACTGCGCGGGGCATTGCATTCCGTTGCCGCACTGGTGACCTTCAACGGACGCACCTTTGATGTGCCCTTGCTGGCCAGCCGCTACGTGTTGGCCCGCCAATCCACTCACCTCGTGGACCTGCCCAACCTTGACCTGCTCCCACCGGCGCGCCGTTTGTGGCGACGGCGCTTGCTCTCCTGTGCGCTCAGCTCGCTGGAGCACCATGTGTTGGGTGTGCGGCGCACCGCTGCCGATGTACCCGGCTATCTCATCCCCACACTCTACCAGCGCTACCTCCAGACCCGCGACGCCCGCGAGATGGTGCGCGTGTTGTATCACAACCAGATGGACCTGCTCTCCATGGTGGCGCTGGGCGCAGCACTTGGGCGCGCCTTTGAGCATCCCACCTTGCCCTCGCTGCCCTTTGACGACCGCCTCAGTCTGGCCCGTTGGTACGAACGGCAAGGTATGTGGGATCGGGCTGAGGTGGCTTACCACATGGCTGCTGATGAGGCTCTTAATGCGGAGCAACGCCACGAAGCGTTGGCCAACCTTGCCTACCTCTTCAAGCGTCAGGGGCGGCACGAAGAAGCCCTCCGCTTGTGGGCTGAGCTTGCCGAACTGCGGCTTGATACACTGGGACATGAGGAGATCGCCAAGTATCACGAGTGGCATAGTGGCGATCTGGAGCAGGCCCTGTTGTGGACCGAGCGTGGCATCCGCTTAGCCGAATCCTGGTGGCCCGCTTGGCGGCGCACAGCGGCACTCAATGCGCTGAGCCACCGCCGCCAGCGCCTGCTGCGCAAGTTGGCTGGACAGGCAGGCAACGCCGGCGATCCCTCACAGAATGGCAAAGACGGTTGAGCACCCCCCTCTGACTGGCTATAATCTGCGGCAGTTCAATCCGTTCCCAAGAAGGCCAGCTATGACCCTCCCCGCATCTAAAGAGACCGAGGTCACTTCCCCGAGGCCGCCACGCCGTCCGGAGTGGATCCGCGTGCGCGCCCCAGGGGGTGAAACCTATGAGCAAGTACGCCTGCTCATGCGCAGCAAGGCCCTACACACCGTCTGTGAGGAAGCCATGTGCCCTAACATCGGGGAGTGTTGGGGCAAGGGCACAGCCACTTTCCTCATGATGGGCGACACCTGTACGCGCTCATGCGGCTTCTGCGACATCAAGACCGGGCGTCCTGAACCTCTGGATTGGCGCGAGCCAGATCGCGTGGCACAATCGGTGAAGGCCATGAATCTTGATCACGTGGTGATCACCTCTGTTAACCGCGACGAGCGCAAAGATGGCGGCGCACCGATCTTCGCCATGGTGATCCGCCGCATCCGCCAGATTCACCCCGGCTGTTCTATTGAGGTGCTCATCCCCGACTTCAAGGGCGACCCTGAGGCGCTGCGCATTGTGATGGATGCTCAACCGGAGATCCTCAACCACAATGTGGAGACCGTGCCACGTCTGTTCAAAGTGGTGCAGCCACAGGATCGCTACGAGTGGGCATTGGCCACGCTCGGCAACGCCAAGCGCATGAACCCGCTGGTGCTGACCAAGAGCGGCATCATGGTGGGGCTGGGCGAGCGCTTTGATGAGGTGGTGGAGGTAATGCGCGACCTGGCCTCGCTGGAGGTGGACATCCTCACCATTGGGCAGTACCTCCAGCCAAGCCGCCAGCACCTGCCCATGGCGCGCTACTACCATCCGGACGAGTTTGCCGAGTTGAAGCGCATTGGGCTGGAGGAGCTGGGCTTCAAGTGGGTGGAGAGCGGCCCGCTGGTGCGCAGTTCCTACCGCGCAGCGGAACAGGTGCGGGCGCTCTCACAGATGGGCTACTGGCGTTTGGTGCGGGGCACTCCTGCTACTTAAGCTGCCACCCAGACCAATCCACCGGGCGCACCACCAACACTGGGCGGCGTGTGCGCGTGAGGATATGATTAGGGATGTTCTCCAAGAACAGGGTGCGCCATTGCCACCACGACTGGCCTTCCAGTACAGGCCGCGCGCCAATCACGATCAGGTCGTAGTCTCCTTCGCGCACCTCGTTGAGGATTTCATCAATCACCAATCCATGACGCACTTTGGGGATGCTGCGGGTGCGTTCCACGCCCTGCGCCTCAAGTATCTCCAGCAGGCGCTGAAGGTGGAGTCCCTCCCGCGCACCGCTGGCGATCAGCTCCTCTGCGCTGCGTTCCAAGTCTTCCACTTTGGCATCAGGGGCCAGCGGCAGCTGGGACATCACGTGTAGCACCGTCACCTGCGCGCCGACCAGGGCAGCCAGCGCCCCACCGACCAGGGCGTTGTTCTCAGCGGGCTGCTCACCGCTGGTGCAGATCAGCATCTCACGGATAGCTGGACGGGCACGGGTGACGATGAGCAGCGGCGAACGGATGTGCTGGGCCAAGCGCATGGTTGTCCCGCCGACGGCAAACGGTATCAAACGGCGATGCCCTCTTGCACCCACCAGCGTGAGGTGATAGGCGTGCTCCTCCGTCTCGGCCAGAATCTCGCGAGGAGGTTCGCCGTAGCGCATTTTGATGAGGCACTCGCTAACTCCCCGCTGGGCAATTTCTTCACGCAGGGCTTCTAAGGCGCTACGCAGTGTTGCCTCTGCCGAGGGTTTCTCTGCCACACCCAACAGCACAACCTCGGCTCGCGCAGGGCGGGCGAAATGGCAAGCGTAGAGTGCCGCCTCACGAGCGCATTCAGAGCCGTCGCTTGCAATGAGGATTCGCATGGCATCACCTTACCAACAATAACACTGTCGGCAGCACAAAGATGGCGATCAGGAATACGATCAAGCGCTTGCGGGTGCGCGTCACACCGATCACAAAGCGCAGCACGGTGCGCTCATAGGTAGGGAAGAAGAACAGCAAGACGATCAAGGAGATGATAGCAATGCTCAGCATCTCGGCCAGCACAATGATAGCCGCCTTGGGGTTGCCCAGCAGCAGGCCGGCGATAAAGGTGTCAATAAAGGTTGAGATGTTGCAGCCCATGATATACGGCACGAGGTTCTCACGTCGAATGTAACCCCGCGCCGAGAGCGGCACGAGCAACCCCAGCGAAACGGAAACGCTCATGGTGAGCAGGGTCAGGCCGAAGCCCAACGAGAAAGTCACAATAGGGCGATAGAGCAAGCGCGCTATCTGCCCAAAAGCGCTCTCCTTGAGGCTGAAGTTAGGCAGGGCGCGGTCCAGCAGGTTGAAACTGGCAATGATCACCCCCAGCCCCAGCAGAAACACCATCCACTCGGGCAACAGGCGGCTGGCCAGCGCCACCGGTGGGCCGAAGGCCACATCAATTACCGAGAGCAGCGATCCACGCGGGTTGAAAGCGATGAGACCATCCAGCACCCCGGAGGTCATCATTAAGTAGCCCAGTGGCAGGGCGGGCAGGTAGATGGAGGCTGTTACGGAGAGCGCCAGCACACCAGTAGTCAGGCTGGCGAGGCGCTCGTGGCCGCGCAGCATGTAGATCACGCCGATCAGGAGCACCACGAGCGAGGCCCCCAGACGCGATCCCGTGATCATAGCGTAGGCGCTGATCTGATCGATAAGGCCAGCATCAAAGAACGTCAGCGAGGCAGCTGCTACCGGCGAGCCGCTCATCACTGCATAGGCGAACAGCCAGCCAAACCCCAAGCCGTTGACGGGGTTGCTGACGCGCAACAGACCTGTGATCAGAGGGGCCAGGCCACGTGCGCCGGTGCGCATCGTTTCCAACCCCAGGATGAAGAGCATCAGGCTAACTACAAGTAACCCCACCTTGTGCCACCGAACGCGGCGCAGGCGAGAAAAAAGCAAGCGCCTGCTGCCTGCTGAGGGGGGGTCTTGGGGAGCGGTGTTCATCGCAAACCCTGTATCTCGGCAGCCATTTGCTCAAAGAAAGCCACCATAAAGCGATGGCGCCCCTCTGCCAGGCGGCGACCGCTCTCTGTGTAGAGGCGATCTTTAATGTGCTTGAGCTTGACGTGATACTCATGGTGGGCAGTGTGCAGCTCATCACCCCGCCCGGGCGTGTAATCGGGCGAGACTTCCCCCCACAGCGGCTGGCCCAACGCTCCCCCGTAGGCGAACGCCCGAGCGATGCCAATGGCACCGATGGCATCCAACTTATCAGCATCAAAGAGCACTTTGGCTTCAATGGTCTGTGGTGTGATGTCATTGCGGAAACGGTGCGCCTCAATGCAGTGCACAACGGCTTCCACAAAAGCCGGACTGGCATCAGCGAGAATACGGCGAGCTTCGCGGGCGGCCAGCAGGGCGTGATCGGAGGTAGGTGAGGCCTGCAGGGCGTAACTGTCATCCCCTGCCCGCGCGATGTCGTGCAGCAGGGCCGCTGTGCGCACGATTTCGCGGTCGGCCCCCTCCAGCACGGCCAATTGATCCGCCAGATGGACAACACGCAGCACGTGGGCGAAGTCGTGGATGGGGTCGGCATCCTCGTAAAGCGCACGCGCTTGCTCAATGCTCAACATGCAGCCTCCCGAAAGACAACACCCCAAGGAGGGCGCTAAGATGGGGCACAGTATACCATCCCCACCAGAGGGGTGAAAAAACGTCGTGGGAGGGGATTCCTTATTACGAAAAACCAACGCAGATAGTACTGCATTCATATTGACCGCAAGATGGGAGCGGCCTTACAATGCGAACAGTTGTACGTTATGAAATTGTTATGCCGGTAGTGTTGGTGTAGAGAGCGGAGTCTTTGGAAGATCGTGTGAGGAGCGAGGATGTATAGTAACAACGAGTTGCTGTTCCCGAACTACGTGACGCCGGTGCTGCGCGACCTGCGCGGCCCGGAATGGCGCAAGTTGGTGGACCGCGTGTTGGAGCTGCCCGACGACCATCCAGAGGTGGTGGCCTTTGGGCTGCTCATGATCCGCCTCAACGGGTGCATGGAGTGTGAGACCGATAGCTACCGCGCCATGCGTGGTTGCGCCATGTGTGCCACCCAGACTCTGCGGCGGCTTAAAGTGCCCGATAGCGAGCTGCTCGCCATGTATCAGCAGGCACTGGCCGACGTGGAGACCTACTTCGCCGAGCGGGAGGAGGCTGCTGGATCGCAGCGCATTGCGTAAGCGGGCGAGTGCACGGCTTATCTCATCCGAACAAAGGCCTAAACCGGCCAGCCCAAACCTCGGAAGGTTGGGCTGGCCTTGCTATTGCCCCCATTGGCCTATACAAAACGCGGCGTAGGCAATATACTCTAGCCGATAGAGCTTTCTATCCTCTGCCCGCAACACGGGATGAGGGGTAGGCGTATGATACTGTTGAGCACCGGCGGGTAGGTCCGCGGGCTTATACTGCGAACAGAGGTGAGGTTTCCAGAACATGATGGAGAAAAACTGGCATAGTCTGCCGGTGGAGCAAGTGCTGGCCGAGTTTGACGTTGATGCGGGGCAAGGACTAAGCCCTGAAGAAGCTCAGGCCCGTTTAGAGCGCTACGGACGCAATGAGCTGCGCGAACAGCCGCGCCCAGGTTTTCTGCAGCGATTAATCGCTCAGTTCAAGAGCATGGTGGTGCTGCTGCTCATCGGCGCGGCGATCGTTTCGGGTGTGTTTGGGGAATGGTACGAGGCAGCAGCGATTATCCTCATTGTCATCTTGAATGCCATCCTCGGCGTAGTGCAGGAAGGGCGCGCCGAGGAGGCGTTGGCCGCCCTCAAGAAGATGTCGGCACCGGAAGCTCACGTGCTGCGCGGTGGCCATGTTATTACCGTGCCTGAAGCCGAGGTTGTGCCGGGGGATATTGTTTTGCTGGAAGCCGGCAACTATATCCCGGCTGATGTGCGGCTGATCGCCAGCGTCAACCTCAAGGTTGACGAATCTTCGCTGACGGGCGAATCGGTGCCCGTGCAGAAAGATGCCGAACACCTCGCAGCACCGGACGCCGCATTGGGCGAGCGCCAGACGATGGCCTACAAGAGCACCATCGCCACCTACGGGCGCGGTAAGGGGGTGGTGGTGGCCACCGGCATGCAGACCGAGATCGGCAAGATTGCCGAGATGATCCAATCCGTGGAGGAAGAGGAAACTCCTCTCCAACGCCGCCTGGACCAGCTAGGGCGCTGGCTGGTATACGGCGCATTGGCCATCTGCGGCGCTGTCTTTGTAGTGGCTTTTGTGCGCGCTGCCCAGCAGATAGAGATGGCTGCACTGGGCACTGCCGATCTCCTGCATCTCCCCACCCTGCTGGCCAGCGGGTCGCAATGGGGGCCGCAGCTGAGCCGGGCAGCGTTGGATGCGTTCCTGACCGCTGTGGCGCTGGCCGTAGCCGCCGTGCCCGAAGGCCTGCCCGCCATTGTTACTATCAACTTGGCGCTGGGCATGCGTGAGATGGTCAAGCGTAACGCGCTGATCCGCCGCCTGCCCGCCGTGGAGACGCTGGGCAGCGCCTCGGCGATCTGCTCCGATAAAACCGGCACCCTCACCCAGAACGAGATGACCGCGGTCAAGCTCTTTGTCTCGGGGGCGATGGTGGACGTGACAGGGCAGGGCTATGTGCCGGACGGCAACTTCTACCGGGAAGGTGAGGGCATTCCCCCGGAGGAGATGCCAGATATAGTCTATCTACTCACGGGGGCACTGTTGGCCAGTGATGCCCTGCTGGAGGCGGAGGCCAGCGAAAACGGTCGGCGTTACCGCATCGTCGGCGATCCCACCGAAGGGGCGTTGGTGGTGGCGGCGGCCAAGGCCAATCTCACCCGTGAGCATCTGGAAGCGCTCTACCCGCGGGTCAACGAAATCCCCTTTGACTCAGCGCGCAAGCGCATGAGCACGCTACACCGCGACCCCGACAGCAGTACCGATCACATCCTCTTCGTCAAGGGGGCACCGGACATCGTACTGGAGCGCTGCACGCACCTATACGAGAGGGGCGAAGTCAAGCCGATGACACCGGCCATGCGTGAGCGCATCGCCAACGTCAACCGCGAATGGGCGAGGCAGGCGCTGCGTGTGTTGGCTGTTGCCGAGCGCCGCTTTGACCATGCGCCGGTTGACCTCAACCCTGAGGACCATGAGCGCGATCTGACCTTCATCGGCCTGATCGGCATGATTGACCCTGCCCGTCCGGAGGTCAAGCCGGCCATTGAACGCGCCCGCCATGCTGGCATCAAAACCGTGATGGTGACCGGCGACTATCCCGATACGGCGCGGGCCATCGCCGAGGAGATTGGCCTGCTGCGCGAAGGCGGGCGCGTGATCACCGGTGCGGAACTCCAGCAGATGGACGATGAGACGCTGGCGCGCATCATTGATGAGGTAGATGTGTTTGCCCGCGTCTCGCCAGAGCACAAGGTGCGCATTGTAGACGCCTTCCGCAAGCGCAACTACGTGGTCGCTATGACAGGTGATGGCGTCAACGATGCGCCTGCCATCAAGCGGGCCAGCATCGGTGTGGCAATGGGCATCACCGGCACAGACGTGACCAAAGAAACAGCAGACATGGTGCTAACGGACGATAACTACGTCAGCATCGTCAACGCTGTGGAGCAGGGGCGCATCATCTACGACAACATTCGTAAGTTTGTCTACTTCCTGCTCAGCTGCAACTTGTCCGAGATTGCCGTCATCTTCATCGGCGCCCTGCTAGGATACCCCCAGCTGCTTACCCCGATTCAACTCTTGTGGCTGAACCTCCTGACCGACGGTGCGCCAGCGCTGGCGCTGGGCGTAGAAAAAGGCGATCCCGACGTGATGGATCGCCCGCCCCGTCCCCCCAACGAGCCGATCATTGACCGCATCATGCTCACTGGTACTATTGTGCAGACGTTCTTTAAGACGGTAGTGACACTAGCCGGCTTCTATATCGGGTTAAGCCAAGGGGGAATAGACGAGGGGCGCAGCGTGGCCTTCACGGTGCTTGCTTTCTCTGAGCTAACCCGTGCCTACACTTCGCGCTCTGAGCTTTACTCGCTCTTCCGCATCGGCGTGTTCAGCAACAAGTACATGCAATACGCTGTGCTGGTCTCGGCAGTGCTGCTGTTGGCGGTGATCTATATCCCCTTCCTCAACCCGATCTTTGACACCATGCCACTGACGCTGGTTGATTGGGCGGAGATTGTCCTGCTAGTGCTCATCCCCTCCGTAGCAGCAGAGGTCACCAAATACTTCCTGCGGATGGGTCGGCAGCGCGCGCAGATGCGTTCAGCAGCGGGAGCATGAGAATATCCGAACTTGTGCCAGGTTACGCTTAGAGTACAATAGCGATGGGTGATGCCCGCCGAAAACCAGCCTTTCACTTCAGCGGGGCCTTGATTCTCGCCGTGACGGAGGAGAGGTCAGTTGGACATGGCCGAACAACTCGCAAGGCATAAGACCACGCTGCTCCTGCTGCTTGTGTTGGTGGTCAGCGCTGCCCTGGGAGCAGCCTGGGGGTCATCCAGTGTGAGCATCGTGGACACGGGCCCATGGCAACTGGAGAAGAGCTACCAGGGGATTTACGTCCAGGCCGTTGCAGATGCCTACCAACAGGACAGCAACGACTCGCTGGCCGCCGAACGCCTTTCCTACCTCTGTCAAGAGGATGGCGGGCTTGTTGCAGCCTTTGAGGAGGCCGAACTACGTTACGGCTCTGACCCCCAGAAGCGGGCCAATCTAGACCAGCTCCGAACGCTGGTGAGCAGCGGGCGGGTGGTCCAGAACGAAGCAGTGGCGGTGTGTAACCTGAAGAGCATCAGCAGCTGGGCCTCGCTGGCGCGCATTCTGGCGCCGTTGTTGCTGGTGCTGTTGGCCTTGATCATCGTGGGCTTTGCGGTGGCACGCATCATCCGCGCCAGTGAGGAACAGGCAGCGCCCGCTGTGGCCGCGCCGACGCCCACGGCTCCGGCGGCTCCCTCCGCCGTAACGCCGCCAACACGTGCGCGGGGTTTGCCCTCGCTCCCCCTCTTCGGGCGGCGGGCACGGGAAGAGGAGACCGTGCCGCGCAGCGCAGCAGCCCTGGGCGCCCAGCTCTCCAAGACCGCCGAAAAGACCGATTTTGAGGCTATAGGGCAGGAGCCGCCGCTCGTCCAGTTCATGACCACTTACCTGCACGGCGATGACCTCTACGACGACTCGTTCAGCATTGAAACACCCTCCGGCGAGTTCCTCGGCGAGACTGGTGTGGGTATCTCAGAGACCATCAGCGCCGGCGGAGAGGCCAAGAACGTCACGGCGTTGGAGGTGTGGCTCTTTGACAAAAACGACATCCGCACCGTCACCAAGGTGCTGATGAGCGATTATGCCTTCAACGACGACGCCATCCGCGCGCGGCTGGCACCGAAGGGAGAGGCCGTGCTGGCTAAGGCAGGCGATAAGTTGTGGTTAGAGACGGCCACCCTGCGCGTGCAGGCACGTATCGTGGACCTCTCGTACAAGACGGGAACCATGCCGCCCAACAGCGTTATTGACCGCATCACCATTGAGCTGGCCGCATGGAAGCGCGAGCCGCAGGCAGCACGCCCTGCTGGGGGATTGTCTGGCGCTCCCACCCACACCCCACCCACCGGCTTACCGCCCTTCCCAGGTGGTGGCCCCTCTTCCAGATAAAGCGAACGGTGAGTGATACAAAGAAGAGGCCCTGTGTGTTCCGAGCACACAGGGCCTTCTTGCCTTCAAGAGAGACAGGGCAACACTCTCATTGAATATCCACAATCTGGAACACGCTCTCCCCCGAGGGGGTTTCCACATGCACGATGTCGCCCACTTTGTGGCCAAGCAGAGCCTTTCCCAGCGGGGATTCGTTGGAGATCTTCCCCTGGCGTGGGTTGGCCTCTACTTTGCCAACAATAGTGAAGGTTTCCGGCTCGCTCTCTCCCACCTCTACCACCGTGACCGTGCTACCAAGCCGCACTATATCGTTCGGCCCGTCTTGCTCATCGTCAATGATCACGGCGTAGCGGATCAGGGTTTCCAGTTCGCGGATGCGCCCCTCCAGGAAGGCTTGCTCCTCTTTGGCGGCGATATACTCAGCATTTTCGGAGAGATCCCCCATTTCAATGGCCGCTTTGAGCCGCTTAGCCAGCCTCTTGCGCTCTACTTCAGTTTTGTACTTCAGCTCGGCCTGTAGCTCCTCAAACCGAGCACGGGTCATGTGATAAACTTGTTCCTCAGGCATACCCCCGCTTCTCAACGCCTCTTATCCCTTGCCTTGCTACCTCAGATCAGCCCATCCAACAGGTGGACCGTCATGACACGGCCAACTACATCCACATTGAGGATGACATCGGGGATGGCTGGCAGGAGGATTTCTTCCTCCCGTTCGGGGCTGGTGACAATGTACACATCGTTTGCGCCCGTCTCAATCAGGCCGGTGACATAACCCAGCTCAACCCCCTCATCGGTAACAACGCGGATGCCCTCCAGCTGATAGAGGTAGTACTCGCCCTCCTCAAGCGGCACAGCATCCCGAATGTGCACGTAGATGAGCTCCCCACGCAGGGCCTCCGCGCCGTCGCGATCCTCAATGCCATGCAGTTCCAACAGCAGCCGCTCGCGGTGGCCTGAGACGCGTCGCACCGCATAGGCACGGTGTTCCTCTCCCACATAGAGGGTCTTAGCCTCAAAAAGCCGTTCCGGATAGTCGGTAAGCGGCTTCATGGCTAGCGCACCACGAACACCATGTGGGCGGATGACACGCCCCACGATTAAGAAATCAGGCTCAGAAGCCCCCGCGACTTTGCCCTCTGAGCCCGATTCCAGATGGACGCTGGAAGAGCGATCTCGTGGTGAGCGATGTCTTGGCTCTTTCATTCCCCCCTGCTGGCTACACAATTTCCAAGGTCACGCGCTTGCCTTGTTTGGCCGCGATCACGCGTAGCAAGGTGCGGATGGCGTTGGCTACACGTCCGTTGCGGCCAATCACGCGCCCCATGTCCTCCGGTGCCACGCTCAGCTCCAAGATCACAGAAGTGGCCCCTTGAATTTCCGTCACTTTTACCTGTGACGGGTCGTCCACGAGGGACTTTGCGATGTACTCCACCAGTTCTTTCATTGGGCGCCTCCAGGTTGCAGGTGCTAATCAGCAGGTGGCGACGAATACACAGGCGGCGCGTCCTCCCTTGAGGAGGTGGGAGAGTCTGGCTTACGCTTCGGTCTCGGTTGTCTCTTCGCCCCCGAGCACGGCTTCAGGCTCAGCTCCCGGCTCCTTCGCAGCCTTCTCCTTGGCTTTGGCCTTCTGGGGTACAGCATCTCCCCCGTCGCGACGCGTGCGCGGGTCAACGGTCTGGCGGGCAGCCTGCTCAGCCCTGGCCTCGGCCAGCAACACCTCTAGGGATTCTCCCGCGCGCAGCCGCTGAAAACGCCCTATCACACCCAGCCTATTCAGCATACGGTAAACCGCTTCGCTGGGCTGGGCGCCCTTATCCAACCAATACAGCACACGCGCCTCATCAATCCTCACGGTTTCCGGCGAGGTACGGGGGTTGTAAAACCCAAGCATCTCAATGTAGCGCCCATCGCGGGGGCTGCGGCTGTCCGTCACCACGATGCGGTAACTGGGTTGACCTTTAGCCCCCACACGGCGTAGCCTAATGCGAACCATGCTGTTGCTCTCGCTCCTTCTCTCTCAGTATCATGCAATTAGTTTATTAACGCAATGGTTAGCGAAACAGACCTCGTATATCGGTAGGCAGTTTCTGCCGGGCAAGTTTTCTCATCATGCGCTGGGCAGCCTGAAACTGCCTGATGAGCTGATTGACTTCCTGTACCTCACGGCCACTACCCGCCGCGATGCGTTTGCGGCGGCTGGCATTCAGGATTTCGGGCCGCGCACGCTCCTCCGGCGTCATGGAGTTGATTATAGACTCAAATACCTTTAATTGTCTATCTATCTCCCGGGGGTCAATTTGCCCCACTGCCGGCCCCAATCCGGCCAGCTCCAGCACCTGAGCCAGCGGCCCCATCTTCTTGATCTGCTGCAGTTGCCTGCGGAAATCCTCCAGTGTGAAGCTCGCAGTGCGCAAGCGTTGCGCCATCTCGCGTGCTTCCTGTTCCTCTATCTCCAGTGCCTCGGCCTTCTCAATCAGCGTCAGCACATCTCCCATGCCGAGGATGCGGCTGGCCAGACGGTCGGGATGGAAGACCTCCAACCCATCAGCCTTCTCGCTAACGCCAAGGAACTTGATGGGGACGCCTGTTACCTCCCGCATGGAGATCGCCGCACCGCCACGCGCATCACCATCCACCTTGGTGAGCACTAAGCCGGTGAGACCCACCTGCTCGTTAAACCCTCGGGCGATGTTAACCGCCTCCTGGCCGGTCATCGCATCGGCAACGAGGAGGATCTCCTTGGGCTTCACACGATCGCGGATAGCAACGAGCTCCGCCATCATGTCCGCATCAATCTGCAGACGGCCGGCGGTGTCAATGATCACCACGCTGGCGTTTTCGCGGATAGCCTTCTGCACCCCATTATACGCGATATTCGGCGGCGCAGAATGGATCGCCTCGCTGTAAACCGGAATGTCCAACTGTTTACCCAACACCACCAGCTGGTCAACAGCCGCCGGACGGTGTGTGTCGGCGGCCACAAGGAGCGGTTTGTGCCCCTGACGGCGCAGGTGAAGCGCTAACTTAGCGGCGGTGGTGGTCTTGCCGGAGCCGTGCAGGCCAACCAGCATGATAACGTGCGGCGTGTTGCCCGCCAGGTTCAGCCGCCCTGCCTGACCAAGCGTCTGCACCAGCTCCTCATGGACGATCTTTACCACCTGCTGGCCGGGCGTCAGGCTTCTTTGCACCTCGGCGCCGATGGCGCGCTCGCGCACGCGCTGGGTGAACGATTTGACCACACCGTAGTGGACATCAGCCTCCAGCAGCGCCATGCGGATCTCACGCATGGCAGCGTCCACATCGGCTTCGCTCAGCTTGCCGCGTCGGCGCAGCTCTTTAAAGATACCCTGAAGCCTCTCGCTCAGACCCTCAAACATTATTACACGGCACCAATTGCAAACTCAGAGAGTAGATTGCGGATTTTAGACGATGCCCCTGCTTTCGTCAAACAAAATATGCCCGCACGTGCTGAAGGGCGCAAGCCTCCAGCACGCGGAACAAGGAGGGCCTCGGTGCCCACAACAAAGGGCATATCTGGATGGGGACGGTTTCCTCAGGCTCCCAGCTCTGCCAGCACGCGGCTCATGAAGGCTTCCACCTCTGCCGCGGTGCCGAACGAGAGCGCCTGCTCAGCGATCTGCTGCGCCTGTGCGTCACTCAGCTGGCCGATCAGCCACTTGGCCTCTGGGATAGCACGCGGCACCATGCTGAACTCGTCCAACCCCAAACCCAGCAAGATGGGAATGGCCTTCTTCATGCCGGCGAGCTCACCGCACATGCCAACCCATTTACCCTGAGCATGGGCCGCTTCAATGGTCTGGCGGATGAGCCGCAGCACCGCCGGATGGAGCGGTTGGAAGAGAGAGGCCACGCGCTCATTGGTGCGGTCAACGGCCAGCGTGTATTGCGTCAGGTCATTGGTGCCAAGGCTGAAGAAATCGCACCGCGTGGCCAGCACGTCGGCGAGCACCGCAGCGGCAGGCGTTTCCACCATAATGCCAACGGGCACATCGGGCGCATAAGGCAGGCCCTCGCGTTCCAGCTCAGTCTTGACCTCGGCAAGCACCTCATTGGCGCGCTCTAGTTCTTCCAACGCACTGACCATGGGGTACATGATAAGCGCTCGGTGGCCTGCTGCCGCCCTCAAAATGGCGCGCAGCTGCGTTTTGAAGAGGCTCAGGTCATCCAAGCAGATGCGAATGGCCCGCCAGCCCAAGAAAGGATTGAGCTCGGCGTCAAACTTCAGGTAGGGAGGTGGCTTGTCGCCGCCAATATCCAGCGTGCGCACGATGACAGGCCGCCCACCGAGTGCCTCAAAGATGGCGCGGTAGGTCTCAACCTGAAACTCCTCATCGGGCGGGCGGGTGTTCTCCAGATAGAGGAACTCGGTGCGCAGCAAGCCTACGCCCTCTGCGCCCATCTCCACCGCCTCATGGGCTGATTGCAGGTCGCCAACGTTGGCGGCTACCTCCACACGCCGCCCATCTGCTGTGTGAGCCTCTTGCTGAGCACTGGCGCGTATAGCAGCCAGCCGCGCTTCCCGCGCCTTGTGCTGTTCGCGGTAGCGCCGCATGGTAGCGGAAGAGGGTCTGAGCACTACCTGTCCATTCGTGCCGTCCAACACGATGGTCTCACCATCCCGAATCTGCTCCAGCGCGGCCTGTCCCAGCCCCACCACAGCCGGAAGGCCCAGCGTGCGTGCCAGAATCGCCGTGTGGGAGGTCAGCCCCCCAACCGCGGTGCAAAAGCCCAGTGTAAGCTCGGGGTCTAGGCGCGCCGTGTCGGAAGGGGTCAGGTCATGGGCGACCACGATGGCAGGCTGCCGAAGCGCGTCCAGCGAAGTATCGGGCACACCCAGCAGGATGCGCAGGATACGCCGCCCCACATCCTGTACATCAACGGCGCGGGCAGCAAAGAGTTCGCTTTCCATGCCGCTCAGCATCGCTGCCAGCTCCTCGGTGGCCGCCGCGACGGCGGCCTCCACCGGCTGGCCTGATTGCACGCGCGTGTTGACCGCATCATAGAGCATAGGGTCGTCCAACATCGCCATATGAGCGTCAAAGATAGCGGCGTTGGCGGCTCCCACACGGCCCTCAATAAGGGCCTTCAGTTCGGCGATCTCAGCACGGGCCTGCTGGCAGGCAGCCTCAAAGCGCGCCATCTCCACCTCAGGTGGGTCAGCGGGCCGCTGGGGTGGGATCAGCACAGGGGGCGCGTAGCGGAAAGCCTGACCAATGGCGATGCCTTCAGCGGCGGCAATGCCTTTTAGGACGCGCTCACTCATCATGCCCTCTTCTGATGTAATTCTCTGATGAGACCGACTCGGGGGATAAGGCTCCCGGCTCCCATATGCAGATGCTACTCCCCAAAGTTGTCCTTAACCAGCTGAACCAGCGCCGTCAGCGCTTCGTCGGCCTGTTCGCCTTCCGTCTCAATGGCGATGGTGTCGTCCTTGTTGACGCCGATGGAGAGCACGCCCAAGATGCTCTTGGCGTTGACGCTAGGACTGTTGGCGGAAACGTTGCGGACTTTGACCTCACAGGGGAAGCTGGCGGCCAAGCGGACAAATAAGGTGGCGGGTCGGGCGTGCAACCCAACCTCGTGGCGAACGACGACTTCAGCCTGTGGCACGACTATTCCTCCACGGATGGATGCTCAGGAGGTGCTTCCCGACCTTCCTGCGCCAACGCTTCCAGCGCCTGAGTGGCCAACTCCTCGGCAGGGAGAAGCGCCTGCAGGGTCTCAGCGGTGATGCGCCGCGGCCACAAGGCCATCTGCCGCGCCACCAGCGGAAACCACATCTGGCGGCCTACAGCCTCCCAAGGGATCTCCACCTCACGCAGCACGCGCTTCACTGCCGTCTCAGGGGTGATGTGCGGCTTTTGGCGCATCTGGGCCACCATGGCTCGGATCAGCCGCTTGCGGATGTTGACCAGGTTGGTCCAGGAGAGCACCATCACGAGGCCATAGGATACCACAATCAGGTTGATTGACAAACTGTTGGCCTCGTAGAAGCGCAGCACTTGAACCCCGATCGGCCCTAGCATGGCCTCAATGAACGCACGTACCATGGGGTTACTCCAATGGCAGATGGGAAAAGTGGGGCGTCCTCTGACGCCCCACTTCCCTGCCGAGAAACACTATGCGACTAGTCGCCTGAGCCGCCGGCCTGCTCCGGCGCACCGGCAGCGCGCTCCCAGGCGCGCGTGTTGCGCGAGTAGAGGAAGATCAGGACGGCCAAGACAACCAGTATGACGATCGGGCCAGCCCAGCTGAGCAGCGCTCCCAGTCGCATAAAGGCCCAGGGGATCCAGATGAACCCATCGGCGATGCTGGTGATCATCACCGCTTCTTCAGGCACGGCAAACTGCGCCGCCCGTGCCGCCTCGGTCATCAGCGGGGCCATGTCATTGGAGACATAGAAGCCGAGGATCAGCGCGATGGTGCCGATGATGACAATGCGCACCACGTTCCCGCGCGTGATGGGCGCAAACATGGCCACCACAAACGGGATCACTGCCAGGTCCGCGAAGAGCAACACGCGGTTGCCGGGCAGGATCACCGAGAGCAGGATAGCGATGGGCACCAGGATCAGCGCGCTGGAGATAGCCGCCGGGTGACCGATCAGGATCGCCGAGTCAAGGCCGATGTACACCTCACGGCCGGCCGCCCGCTTCTGCATGAACTCACGGGCCGCCTCGGAGATGGGGATCAGGCCCTCCATGAGAATCTGCACCATACGCGGCAGCAGCACCATCACCGCAGCGAGGTTGATGCCCAGCTTGAGCACGTTGGCGAGGAACGCCTGCCACCCCGTCGAAGAGATGGTGGGGATGAAACCAATCAGCCCCAGCACGATGCCGATCACCAGGCCCAGCACCATCGGGTCACCAAAGGTCGGCCCCAGCGCCCTCTGGATGGCTTCTGGGTCAGCCTCCACATCCCGCAAGCCGGGGATCTGGTCAATCACCCAGTTCACGGGGATGGCCAGCGGCACATAGGCGGTGGAGGTTCCGTGCGGGATGGAGATGCCCGGCAGGTTATAGAAGCTCTGCACGGCAGGGGCCGTCCAGTCAGCAAAGAAGAGCATTAGCGCTGCTGCCACTGCTGCCGTCAGCAGCCCCAGCGGCAGATTCCCCGTTGCCGCAACCACCAGCGAGCCGGCAAAAGCGAAGTGCCAGAAGTTCCAGACGTCAATGTTCAACGTCTTGGTGAGGCGTGTCACCAACATGATAATGTTGACTGCGAGTGCGATAGGTATCACCCACAACCCCACCGAAGAGCCGAAGGCAATCGCCGCCGCGGATGGCCACCCCACATCCACGATGTCGCGCTGAATGCCCGTGTTCTTGACGATGGCCTGCGAGACGTCCGTCAGCGATCCCCACATCAGGCCGATGACGAGGTTGATGCCGACGAACGCCACGCCGATGATCACCGCCGAACGAAATGCCCGTCCTACCTTCGCTCCCAGCGCAATGGCGAAGAGGAAGATGAAGACGGGCAGCAGGACGAACGAGCCAAGAGCATCAATGAAGCTCTTCAGGCCTTGCAGGAACGCTTCCATGGGTTTGCCTCCTTTGATAAGAGACTAGACCGGCGATCTGCTATAAACGGTTGGAACTGTTGGGTCAGTATTGGTGTTGTTCGCTAAACTCCCTCCTCCTTGCGTCCTCTAAGGAAAGACACTCTCTGCTATGTTGAAACCCCATTGCTTTCGCTTAGGCACGCTAGTTATCCCCAAACTGGGGACCACAACATGCGGGGGCCTACTCCTTCAGTATCTCCACGATCTGCTTCAGTACCTCGTCCTTTCCGATCCCCGTCAAGAAAGCAAGGCCCTGCACAACTGGCACACCAAGGTCCTTGGACACCGGCGTTGTGGTAACAATGAGGTCGGCATCCTTGGCCAGCACAGGTACCTCGGCGGCCTTGCACTGGCGTGTCACCACATTGATGCCAGCGGCCTTGCAGGCTTCTTCAATTGCCTTGGCCACCACTGTAGAGGTGGCGATCGCCGTTCCACAGGCCACCAAAACGACCTTCGGCTTTGTCGCAACCATTGCAGCCCTCCTTAAAAACAGGATCAACGGAGATTATGGCGAACGAGAAAGGCGGACGACGCAGGGCGTCACGTCGCAGGGACGCTCAATCCCCCCAACACTTCAAAGACCTCCTCCAATGTGGTAGCGGCCATCAGACGATCTACCACATCGGGCCTTTGCAGGATCAAAGCCACTTGCTGCAGCATCTCAATCTGGGATTTTGGTTGTTCCAGCGCCAGCATGATCACCAACTGCACCGGCACTTCCTGCTCCGGTTCAACCATATTGCGGAAAACAATCGGCCTTTTCAGCGTTGCCAGCGCAAGCGCCGGACGATTGACGTAAGCAATGTCCACATGGGGAATGGCCGCGTTCACGCTGCCGCCTAGCGGCAGGCCGGTCGGCATACTGGCTTCACGGGCTAGTGTGGCTTCCACAAAATCATCCTTAACGTAACCGAGCTCCCGCAGCCGGTCGCCCAGCTTCTGGATGACCTCTGTAGAATCCGCTGCCTCCATGTGGAGCACAATGGCCTGGGGGTCCAGAAGTTCGGTGATGTTCATCCGTTGTTTCCTTGCAGCAGCATTGTCCGCTCAGGAGATAAAAGCCCACCCATTGATAGACCCTGCTTGTCCTGCTTCCCTTGCCCAGGGTAACAAGGTGTGTACTGGTTGCCCGAGATGTCAGGCCTTAGGGGGCATTCTCCGATCCGAGAAGGGGTTCCAATTAAAATGGGTGAGAGACGCTGTTCCCCAAACTGGCTTGCACGAGTTATAGCCTCTATGTGCAGCTGAGCAGCATTGCTTTGCATATGATTTTAGATGGGAACGGAAGGCCTAGTCAAGGTTGCTACACTGATGCAAACACCTCAACTGCGCCAGAGATAGCACCAGTGCCCAAACATTCACATATGTGCTCACAATTGTGCACTCCGCACAAGGGGGAAATCTGCAACAAACACAAACCTAGGGCAAAGGTTGCTAGCTGCACCATAGCATGAGACAGGACTTGACAGGGAGCCACATCCTAAGTACAATGAAGTAAAATTTAGGAGTCCTAAATGATAGCTTCGCCGTTCAATCCAAAACACCGAAACACGCTGGGCGGTAGGATTACCATCGCTCTCTACCGCATTGCCCAAGCAATGGAGCACCTTTTCCGAGAACACGGCAAAGCTACGCGTCTCTCTCCGGCACAGATTCAATCGTTGCTTTTTCTCAAGTATGCTCGCCCGGGCGTCCGCACGATCGGGGGTTTAGCTAATCGGTTGGGAGTTACTTACGCAACGTCAAGTGGTGTTGCTGACGCACTTGAGCACAAACGGCTAATAAAACGCACGCCATTGCCCGAGGATCAACGTGTCATCACGCTTGGACTAACGCCTGAAGGCGAGGAGGAAGTAGGGATGCTGGAAGACGTCTTGGATGAAATTGAAGCTGCTGTGAATGCCCTGCCGGAGACAGAACAGATTGCCTTGCTACGCGCTGCCCAAGCCATTGTCCGCCGCCTGCAAAGCGCTGGCTATGTGAGAGTCTACGAGATGTGCTGGGGTTGCCAATTCTTCCAAGAGAATGCTCATCCGGATGACCCACGCGGACCCCATCACTGTGCGTTCATGGATGCTCCACTCCCAGAACCGGACACTTACCTTGAATGCCCTGATTTTGTCCCCACAGAAAGGAGGTGATGCCATGCCCTTGCCGCTTACCATGTATGGCGCAACGGACTGCGAGGATACCGAGTACACACGCCAGCGCTTGCGCAAATTGGGGATACCGTTCCGCGAGGTCAATATTGACCAAGATGACGAAGCGGCACGCTTTGTGATGTTTATCAACCACGGATATCGCAGTACTCCCACGCTCGTTTTCGGCGAGGGCAAACTCAAAATCATCGTAACTGAACCGACAGACCAAGAACTGCACCAGGTGCTCACACAAGCGGGTTACTCAATCCCCAGCACGACTTAACCGTAAGGAGGAGGTAGCGACATGAGCACGATAGCCATCTCCGGTTACACCTATGGAACGGACCAGGTTTCCCGTTCACCGCTCAGCACACAGGAACTGGAGGACCTGAAGAAGGCTGTGCTCTTCGGGCCCCAGGACGAGCAGTACCTGCGGATGGCGGGCGAAGTGCTGGCAGACCAAATTGAGGATGTGCTTGACGTCTGGTACGGTTTCGTTGGCTCTCACCCCCACTTGCTGTACTACTTCACCGATGGCAAAGGGAATGCCAACAGCGACTATCTGGCCGCCGTGCGCAGGCGCTTCGGCCAATGGATTCTGGACACCTGCAACCGCCCTTATGACCAGGCGTGGTTGGATTACGCGCACGAAATCGGCCTGCGTCATCACCGCACCAAAAAGAACAAGACCGATGGCGTCAACTCTGTGCCTCACATCAACCATCGCTACCTGGTTGCGTTTATCTACCCCATCACGGCGACCATCAAGCCCTTCCTGGCCAAGAAAGGACACAGCGCCGAAGAGGTAGAGAAAATGCATCAGGCATGGTTCAAGTCAGTGGTGATGCAGGTAGCGCTATGGAGTGCTCCCTACGTCAAAGAGGGAGATTTCTAGGCATTGGGATCCATGACGAACCAGCCAGGCTTTCGTACGGCCTGGCTGGTTCGTTTCGCCCTGATTAGTTGAGGGAGAGGGTCACCCCACCAACCGAGCGTTGAGCGTGATCTCCACCGCTTGCAGCGCCCGTGAGACCGGGCAACCTGCTTTGGCTTCCTCAGCGAGGCGCTGGAAATCCGCCTCGCCAATGCCCGGCACCTCAGCCTCGGTGTCCAGGTGGATGCGCGTGATCTGAAAGCCCTCGCCTACCTTCTCAATAGCCACACTGGCAGACGTGGCAACGCGCCGAGGTGTATAGCCCGCCTTCTCCAGCCCCGCTGAGAAGGCCATAGAGAAGCAGCCAGCATGGGCCGCTGCGATTAGCTCCTCAGGGTTGGTGCCTGCTCCCTCCTCAAAACGTGATGAGAACGAGTAGGCGCCTTCAAATGCGCCGCCGCCGAACCTCACTGTCCCCTTGCCGGATCTCAATCCGCCTTCCCATACGGCTTCCGCTCTCCGAACAGGCATGGTGACCTCCTTTAACTTTGTTGGTAGGGATACTGAGTAAATACCACTTTTGGGGCCGACATTGCCCAATATACCTTTTGATTATAGTGGTTTGGGATACCGTTTTTCACGCAGATCGGGGAGCAGCACGAGAAGCGAGCAGGTGGCTCACCTCGTAAGGAACAAGATGCTTTGGGATGACAATCTGCGCCTCCGGTGCGAGGGCCTGCACTGCCCGCCGCCACGCCTCAAGGTCTATGCGGCGCGGCACAGTAAGGCGCCGTGTCGGCTTGATGAGGGGACGGACGGGGCTGCCCAGTGGGCGGAACATGTCATCCCAGTGGTTGGGCAGCACAATAAGCGGGCGGGTCGCACCAAGGAGGCGGGCCAGCTGCCCCTGCGAAGCATCCGCTCCTACCATCAGCACATCCGCTGCGATAGCTGGCTCATCGTCAATACCACTGGCGATGAGCACACGCAGCCCCTCCACTTGAATGAGGAAAGAATATTGCTCGTCCATCCGATAGTCGCGGGTGCGCAAGGGCGGCTTGAGATCTGCCCGTAGAGGGCCCTGATAGGGCACACGCCCGAAGATCACGCGGTGTGGTGTGCGGTAAACCTCTAGGGCAAAGCAGCCCACTTGCAGCCTTCTCCCCGCTGCCAGCGGAACACATTGCTCTACCGGCACACCGAGCGCCCTCAGTAGGACACATCCTTGCGGAGAAGCATACACCCTCGCGCCGGTAAGGTGGGCCACCTCCGGCACATCCATCAGATGATCGTAGTGCGCATGGCTGACCAATATCCCATCTACAGGAGGCCCTACATAGCGGGCAATAACCTGCCGATCGGGCACAGCATGCCCAAAGAGCACCTTCCACAGTGGCAGCCGCGTGAAGTAGGGATCAACCCATAACCGATGGGACAGCGTTGACAATTCCCAACCTGCCACGCCTAGATAGCGCACCGTCAGTGTTGCACCTGCGCGATCTGCCACTCTCCTGTGCCTCCTCCAGTTACGATTTTGGAGCAGATGGCCTACACCGCAAGGAGAACTTCCTCACTTGTGCCCCCGCACAGGCAAATGCGGGTACAATCTCCCCACTGGTGCGTTCGCAACCTCGTCGTTTTTGCCCACAAGGAGAGGACAATGGCTACCCAAAACATGACCGTTGAGGAAGCCATAGAGCGGATTGGCGTGGGGCGCTTTCAGCACAAACTGTTGGCGATCTGCGGGGCCGGCTGGGCCGCCGATGCGATGGAGGTGATCATCGTCGCCTTCGTGCTACCCGCCGTTATCCGCGAGTGGTCGCTGAGCACAGCACAGGGTGGGCTGATTGGCACAGCCATCTTCGTTGGGATGCTGGTAGGTGCATGGTTCTGGGGCATGCTCACTGATTACATCGGGCGCAAAGCAGGCTTCCAGCTCACCGTGCTGATCGACTCAGTATTTGGGTTTCTCTCGGCGCTCTCGCCGGGCTACTATTGGCTGCTGGCATTGCGTGCTATCACGGGTTTCGGGGTGGGTGGCACCCTACCAGTGGACTATGCCATCTTCTCCGAGTACCTGCCCAAGAAGAATCGGGGGCGCTACTTGGTGCTGCTGGAGAGCTTCTGGGCACTGGGCACCATCGTTGCTGCCGGACTGGCCTGGTTGATCATCCCACGCTATGGCTGGCGCCCCCTACTGGCCATTTCGGCGGTGCCAGGGCTGATCATCTACTTCATCCGCCGCTACGTCCCTGAGTCGCCCCGCTACCTGCTGATTGAGGGGCGCGCGGAGGAGGCACGGGCGGTGCTCCAGCAGGTGGCTGCAGAGAACGGCGTGACCCTCACCCTGGGGCAGCTGGAGGTAGAGAAACGTCGCGCTGCTGTCCCCGTTTCCGCGCTGTGGCAGCAACCTTTCGTCCGCACCACGCTGATGTTGTGGATCGCCTGGTTCTGCATCTCGTTGGGTTACTACGGCACATTTACCTGGCTGCCCAACATCTTCTTCCAGCGTGGGTTTGATTTCCTCAAAACGTACCAGAACACCTTTATCATGGCATTAGCACAGCTCCCCGGCTATTTCTCAGCGGCCTATCTGGTGGAACGCTGGGGGCGCAGGCCTACGCTAACCCTCTACCTGCTGCTGAGTGGTTTATTCACCTACCTATTTGCAGTGGTGAGCGGCCTGACGACTATCGTAGGGGCAGCCGTGCTGATGTCATTCTTCACCCTTGGGGCGTGGGGGGTGATCTATGCCTACACACCTGAACTTTACCCCACCGAGGCCCGCGCAACTGGCATGGGAGCGGCCAGCGGGATGGCCCGTGTCGCAGGCATCATCGCCCCGACGCTGGGCGGGCTGCTGCTTTCCGTATCGCTGGTGGGAGCGCTCACCGTCTATGCCGTGACATTTATCCTCGGCGGCGTGGCCGTGTTGCTGTTGGGGCGTGAGACCAAGGGACAGCCCCTTATGGAGACGGTCGCTGCGCCGGAGATTGTGGGGCGCGAACCAGCCTAGACGATCAAGGGGGGCGACCGCGTTGGTCGCCCCCCGTTGATTCCCTTCGCAACAGCGCAGGCTACGGCACGAACGAGACTTCCGGCGGGTACTGATCCGCGCGGACCGAGGCCACGTTGAACCACGTTGTGCCCGGCCTGAAGGCTATGGGACGGCCTTCGGCATCGTAGAAGCGTAGCATCTGTTTGCCGTCACTGCGCCAGATAATGTCAAAGCGCTGGCCGTCGCGCATCAACCACGCCTTGCCTTCTCCGCTCAGGATCGGTCCGATGGAGAGGAGCTGATTGGGCTCGTCCTCAATGAAATCGGCGAGGTAGAACTCGGCGAAGAGGAACACCACGTTGTCAAAGGCCAATTGTTCGCCAGTGATGTAATCCCGATCGGGCGTCTCCTGTGGCTCGGCGGCGTTCTCCATGGTGGTGAAGCTCAGCCAGCGCCCGCTGGCCTCATCGTACACCCAGCGCTGGCGGGCGCCTTTGCCCGGATAGTTGATAATGGCCTCATCGGTGGGGATGCCGCCCTCCGGCACAGCGTAGCTGAACACCAGCCCTTCAAGGTGCGGGCGCTGGTTCACCCCACGCCGGTCGGCCTCGGCCCATATGCGGTCAGGCCGCGCGAACAGCGAGTGATAGCCATACATTCCCTGATGGGGAATATCAGGGATGCGTTCCAGCCACGGGCCGTTGTCTGTAAAGACGCGGTTATTCCACTCAGCATACTTGATAATGGTTGCCATACCCGTGCTGCCGCCAGAGACGACCAGCAGGCCATCGTACATGTGGATCAGGTGGTCCGTGTCAATGAGGCGCACGCTGCGCACCGATCCTACGAACTCCGGCGCTTGGCTGTAGTAGATCGCTGTGAAGCGCGTCTGCCCCCAGCCCTCCATCTGGTACATCCACACGTGGTCGGCGAAGCTCAGACCCGACTGCGGGCGCACGGTCTCCGACTCATTGCTGACCTTGATGAGCAAAGGGCGACGGTTAAGCACCGCCGGATCGGCTACCTCCAAGCCGGTAAGTGGATTGACGTTCGGCGGGTAGTCCGTCGGCCCGTAGACCGGATAGGGCGTTGTCGTCAGCGCCTCCGGTGTGGGGGAAGGTTCCAGTTGGATCAGCGGCGTGGGCGTCGGCGGAGGAGGAGTTGGGTTAGATGGCTGGGTCGCTTCTGGCGTGGGGGATGGCGAGGTTTGGCACGCTGCTAACAACACCCCTAAAACGGCAAGGGGGATTAGCTTGCTCCACACAAGGCTATGGGATTTCTTGAGGGGCTTGAAAGGCATCATCTCTCTCCGAACATCCTTACGGTGCAAAGGTGACCTCTGGTGGGAAGATATTGGTTGCCACAAGGTTGAACCACGTCTTACCGGGCTTGAAGGGGATAACATTTCCTTCGGCGTCAAAGAACTGCATCATGCTATCGCGGTTGGGTCGCCGCCATGTGACGTTGAAGCGCTGACCATCACGCAGCAGCACGGCATTGCCCTCACCTTGCATCACCGCCCCGACCGAGTACAGCCCACTGCTGCCGCTCTGGTATTCCAAAAAGTCAGCTTCGTAATGCTCGGCATAGACGATGACGACATTCTCAAAGGCAAGCTGCTGGTTGGTGAGAAAATCGTTGAGCGGCACATCGTCCACCCAGTGCAACCAGCAGCCACTGGATTCATCATAGCGCCATTCGTTTTTAGGGCCATCTGCCGGATAGTCTATGATGAGCGAGGTGGTCGGAATGCCATCAAGCGGCACCGCTGTACTGAAGGCCAACCCCGGCTCCAGCACAGGCCGTTGGTTCAACCCCTTCTCCTCGGCCAGTTTCCACAACTCCGCTGGGATGGCAAACAGCGTGTGCTCATAGGCCACGCCCTTGAGGGAGAAGCGCACCGCATACGGCTCTCCATAGCCAAAATCAGCGGAGAAGTTGCGGGGGAACCAATCGGCGGCTCGCATTAGTTCGCGCATACGGGGAGGGCCGTTTGGATCGTGCTGATTGCTGCTGAAGCCAGAGGCAAAGTAGATGCCCTGATACATAGGCACAAGTTCCAGATCGGGCAGGCGGCCGCTGCGCACCGAGCCGACGCTTTGCGGCGTCTGGCTGTAGAAGACCGCTGTCAGCCGCGTGTAGCGGAAGCCCTCCACCACGTGCTCCCACACATGATCGGCAAAAGAGAGACCGTTCTGAGGCCGTACCACCGCTGGAAAGTTGCTGACCTTGATGAGCAAGGGGCGGCGGTTCAGCACTGCCGGATCGTCTACTCGGAGGCCTGTCAAAGGATTCACATCCGCCGGGAAGCCCGTTGGCCCATAAGTGGGGATCGGCGTGGGGCTGGGTTCGGCGGTGGCAGTGGGAATAGCGGGCTGCACTGCCGCTGCTTGCGTAGGCGCATCGGCTTCGGTGGGCAAGGGTGTTACGGAAGGATAGGGTGGCGTGGGAACGGGTTGGCAGGCTACAAGAGTCCATCCTAACACGATGACAGCTAAAAGCAAGGCGCTCCCCACCCGAGCCTCAGTCAACCGCGTGTGTACCATCATACTTCCTCGCTCTATGGTTCCATCCCTCTTTGGCGGATGGATTATACCATGCTACCGGCTGGAGTAGCGCCTCTCTCTCTTCCGTGTTAGAGTGTCATCAACGTATCCTTTGATGACATGAGCAGATCCCAAAGAGGCATGATCGGCGAGCAGATCGGTGAGTATCGCATCGTCTCGGTGATCGCTCAGGGGGGCATGGCGACGGTTTACAAAGCCTACCAGCCCTCTTTTGAGCGCTTTGTCGCTATTAAGGTCTTGCCCCCCCAATCCTCTGAAGACCCCACCTTCCTCAAACGCTTCCAGCACGAGGCGCGCGTGATCGCCCAGCTGGAGCACCGCGCCATCCTGCCCGTTTACGCCTACGGCGAGCATAATGGAATGCCTTACCTCGTGATGCGCCTCATGGAAGGGGGATCGCTACGCCGCAGGCTCTTCTACGAGCGCATAGATCTGCTAACCGCTGTACGTATCGTGGAGCAGGTGGCCGAAGCGTTGGACTACGCACACGCGCAGGGTGTAGTTCACCGCGACCTGAAGCCCAGCAACATCCTGCTAGACGAACTTGGCAATGCCTACCTCACCGACTTCGGCATCGCCAAGATACTCGGCTCAGCCACACACATCACCGGCGAGGGGGTAGTCGGCACACCGACCTATATGTCGCCGGAGCAATGCCAGGGCAAAGAGGTGACACCCGCCAGCGACATCTACGCGCTGGGGGTGATCCTCTTTGAGATGGTAACTGGCACGCCGCCCTTTGAGGCAGATACTCCCCTGGGCGTGATGTACAAACACGTTCGTGAGCCGATCCCCTCCGTCACCGAACGGGACCCCAGCCTGCCACCTGCCCTTGACCATGTGATCCGTCGTGCAATGGCCAAGCGGCCACAGGAACGCTATCCTACCGCCATGGCCCTTGCTGCCGACTCCCGACGTGCTGTTGAAGCGGCACATCTGGAGCCACAGGCGGAAGAGGTCTTGCCGCTAGAAGAAGAGGAGGGGAAGATTCTGCTGCGCCCTGAGGAGGAGCCATTCGCTGAGGAGGACGAAGGGCCGCTCCCTGCAGCACCGCGCCGCCCGTTGGCTCTCACCCCCCTGCTGGCAACCTTTCTCACCATCATCTTAGGGTTGGCCGTAGTGATGGGTGCGGTGGGCGTGGGGCTGGTGATCTTCTCATGGATGAGTGGCGAGTGGCGCACGGCGCTGGCTCCCACACTCCCACCTACGTGGACACCTGGCCCCTCTCCTGTGGCGGAGATCACCAACACGCCTTTGATCATTGTCATCCCAGGCGATACACCCACTCCCACAGCAACGGAAATGACGGGAGGCATTATTGAACCCTCCCCCCAGCCCAGCGAAACACCCTTCTTCACGCCAACCACTGCCCCCACGCTCCCTAAGCCTCCCAGCGTAACGCCTTCACTACCGCCGCCTGCGCCGACGACCACCCCGACCGCCACGCCTCTCCCCCCCACGCCGACAAATACTCTGCCCCCCGCTTCAGCGCCGGGGCGCCTTGCCTTCACGCAGGGGGTGAACGAAAACGCCGAGATAGCCGTGATGAACGGGGACGGAAGCGGCCTCCACACGCTGACCAACAACACCGTCTACGATGGTGAGCCAGATTGGTCGCCGGACGGCACCCAAATCGCCTTTGAGTCCTCACGTGGGGGTAACTTTGACCTCTATATCATGAACGCCGACGGCAGCAACGTGCGCCAGCTCACCACCTCAGAGCGCCCTGACCGCCATCCCGACTGGTCGCCAGATGGCAGGCTGATCGTGTACGAATCGGGGCTGGAAGAAGAGAGTGAGATTTACGTCATCAACGCCGATGGCAACGGACGCACCCGCCTGACGCGAAACGACTTCGGCGACCGTGCCCCGCGCTTCTCGCCGGATGGGACGCAGATCGCCTACATGACTATGCAACGCGGCAAGTGGGAGATCGCCATCATGGCCTACCCCAGCGGCGCACTGGTTGCCATCTTCAACTGCCCTGCGGCCCATTGCCGCTTTCCGGCGTGGTCGCCGGACGGCAAATCCATCGCCTACAACACGCAGGATAGCGCGGGACGAGTGGCCGATATCTGGGTGCTGGACGTAGCCAGCGGGCGATCCACGCGGCTGATTGAGGGCAGCGAAAGCGGACGCCCTGCCTGGTCGGGGGATGGGTTGTCGCTGTACTTCAACCGCACCGTGAGCGGCAACACCGACCTCTACCGTTTTGACTTTGCCACCGGCGCACTGACACGCCTCACCACTGGCGCAGCAGACGATTACGGCCCTGACTGGGGCAAACCGTGATGGGCGTTCTTCCTCCCTCAGCGATGGCCCGTTGGGTCGCTGTTATGCTACAATCTGCCACTGATTGGATGGGATAGAAAGCAGAAGGCGGTATGAATCGGCGGCGCGGCGAACGGACAACAGTCATCGGTGCACACGAGATCACGGTCCTGGCTCTCGCACTAGCCTTTTTCCTCTTGGCCGCCTTTGTGTTTGTCCTGGGGGTCAGCCGCCTGGGACGGCCACAGGCTGTCCTCCCCACCGCCAGCGTTGAAGATATCACTACCCAGCCTCCACCGCAGGTTACTTTCACCTCCTCCAATCACGTTGCAGGCGCGCAGGCCACCCTTACCCCCTCACCAACCCCCGGCCAATTTGAGCATGTGGTGCAAACCGGCGAGACTCTAACTACTATCGCCACTTTCTATGGCATCGATCTGGGCGATCTCCTGCGCGCGAACGGACTGAGGATAGACAGCACCATCCGCGAGGGGCAAATCCTCATCATCCCCCTGCCGCCCAGCCAAAAGGGGACATGGCATATTGTGGAGCCGGGTGAGGCGTTGATCCAGATCGCCGAGCGCTACGGTGTCCCGTTGGAGGTCATTCAAGCGGCCAACCACCTTACCGATGCCAATGCCATCTTCGTTGGCCAGCGGTTGCGCATCCCACTGGCGGCCCCGCCCGAGGCGACTGCTCAACCGGCAGGCTCGGCAACTGCTTCGCCCACTCTGGCTGCAATAGTCACCGCCACAGTTGATACCAGCAGCATCCCGCGCCGCATTGTGCGTAGCGATTGGCCACGCTCTATTTTAGAGGGCGATCTGGACGAGAACTACCCTCTGACCTATGAACATGAGCGCTTCACCCTGCATTATCAGCCTGGGACCTACGCCGATCGGCATCTCAGCGAGACGGTTGCTCTTGCTGCGCAGGCCCTGGAGGTCATTGAGGAGAGGCTTAATGTGCGCCTTTCCGGCACGTTTGATATCTACATCGCCGGAACCCTCTTCGCTGCCCCCAACGCCCACCTGCACGGTCTCAGCCGTTCTGCCGAACGCAAGGTCTTCATCCTGCATGATGGCAGTGGGACGCCTACCGACAACTTGTATTTCTTCATCCACGAAATGACCCATCTGGTGGCATGGAATACGTGGGGTTCGCCTTCCTCTACGATGCTCTCAGAAGGCGTAGCGACCTATGCTGGCAAGGCCGTGTTGGAGGAAGGCGGCTACCTGCCCTACGATCAGCTCTGCGCAGCCATCTACAGCGCCGGCCTCATGCCCTCCATGACCACCGTTGAACGCGACTGGCAGGCTTTTCTAGGGCATGTGCGCCATTACCCCAACTACTTTGGCAGTGCCTGCTTTGTGGACTACCTGATCGCAACCTATGGTTTGGAGAAACTCAGCAGGCTCTACCACACCTCAGACTACGAGGGGCTCTACGGAGCTTCACTAGGGGCGCTAGATGCGCAGTGGCAGCAGGTGCTGGCCGGGCGCGCCACAGGCCTGCGCCTCAACCCCGCCGATTTGGCAGCCTACACCGAAGAGGTAGGGCGCACCTACGACTTCGTGCTGGCCAACTTCAACAGCACCGAGACCATGTACCTGGCCTACGCTGCCGCCGATCAGGCTCGTATCGCTCTCTGGCGGGGGCAGTATACCGAAGTGCGCAAGTGGCTGGATAAAGCCTACGCCGTGCTGGGATACAAGCCCTAAAGGGGGTCTCAGCCTCGCCTGCGCCAGCAGGTATCTTGCAGGGCGCACAGATGGCACAAGGAGCCGACCTCGTGCTCCTCATACCCTCTGCCAATGCCGATAGCAAACGAGACCGATTTCAGCGGCACAAGCAGGCCAGACTCGCTTAATTCAACCCCGATCTCCTCAATGGGAAGCAGGGCGCACAATTCCCACTGGCGAGTGATGGACCAACCCGGTACCGACCCCGGGGCGAATGAGGCGCTCACCCCGCCGCCGAGAGCTTCGGCACGTTGCCGAGCGAGGGCAAAGCCTTGCTCTCCCACACGCCCCAAGGCGATGACGCCCGCGCTGTCCAACATAAGACCGACCAGCTCCTCACCACTGCGGAAGCAGATGCTGACGGCGGCATCCAGCGCTGGGCCGATGGTTAGCACTCCTACCAACAGTTCCTCCGCAGGTTCCAACAGTGCCGCGTTAGGCCCAATGGTCAGCGACATGCCGGCAGGCAGATGCACTACCCCATCGGCAACGGCTTCCACAGGGAAGAAGTCATAGATCAGCGCTGGGGCGATCAGGGCAGGCAAGCGTTCCAGTGCGATGCGGGCGGCCTCCACTAAGGGTGGGGCAGACAACCTACCCGAAGCATTACTTGGTTGATGTGCCCTCAGGACTTCATCAAGGTCAACATGGATAGGAATGTCGCGCAGGATAGGCACAGGGCTTAGAACCCCTCCATCTGTGAGAGGTCAACGATTCCGTCCGCCAGCGCCGTGATGTGCTGCAGCAGCGCCAGGCGATTCTCGCGGATGGCGCGCTCCTCGTGCATCACCAGCACGCCGCCCTCTTCCGCCGGAGCAAAAAAGGTGGTGATAGCAGGCACCATCGGCGCGAAAGCCCTCAGGAAGCCATCTAGATCGACATCTTTGCCGATAGCATCAGCGGCTTGCCGGTAGGCAGCATAGAGCGCTTTCTCCGCCGGTTCGGTGAACGCTTCAGGGCGCAGAGCAAAGCGTTCCTCCTGCCCGCGCGTGATGCGCACACAACGCGCGTAAGCATCCAGAAGGGAGGGCCAATCTGGGCGGGCTACCCACTGCGCCAGCTGTTGGGCGTACAGGTAGGCGCGGTAGGGGTCGTGCGCTTGCGTGGCGAGCACTGCCTCCACCACATCGTGGCGGAATGACTCCAACAGCACACCGCGTAGCCGCCCAGCGATAAAGTCCAACACGGCAGCCTTGGTCTCATCCGTCACGAAGTGCTCACCCAGCTCACGGGTGTATCCCTGTGCTGCCCATTCCACCAGCACGCGCAGGTCAAGGTTGAGACGCTGGCTGAGGAGGATTTGGACGATGCTCAGCGCGGCGCGGCGCAGGCCGTAAGGATCGGTGGAGCCGCTGGGCATCATCCCCACAGCGAATAGTCCCACCAGACTGTCCAGCCGATCGGCCAGCGCCAGCGCGATGCCGATGGGCGATTGCGGCAGCGCATCCCCCGCTGAGCGTGGCAGGTAATGCTCAAAGATGGCCTCAGCAATGGCCTGCGGTTCGCCAGAGAGCAGAGCATAGTGGCGCCCCATCACGCCCTGCAGCGAGGTCATCTCTACCACCAGGCTGGTGACAAGATCGGCTTTGGCCAGCCGGGCGGCGCGGATAGCCATCTCCAGCTCGCCACGTTCATCGCTTAGCCCCAACAGCGCCCCGATACGCGCTGTCAGCCCTTCTAAGCGCGCCGCCTTATCATAGTATGTGCCGAGGCTTTCCTGAAACATGAGCGTCTTGAGGCGCGGAACATAATCAGCCAGTGGGTGCTGGATGTCTTCATTATAGAAGTAGCGAGCATCGGCAAAGCGAGCACGGATAACGTGCTCGTTGCCCGCGATGACGTTATCCAGATGCTGATCATCCCCGTTGCGTACAGCGATAAACACCGGCAGCAGCCTGCCCTTCTGATCGCGCACAGCGAAGTAACGTTGGTGCTTGCGCATGACGGTGATGAGCACCTCTTCGGGCAGGGTCAAGTCCTCTTTAGCAAAGGTACCTAGCAGCGCAGTCGGTTGCTCCACAAGGTTCGTGACCTCATCTAACAGGGAAGGATCATCTACAGCCACACCGCCGACCTGCGTCGCCAGCGCCTCTACTTGCTGGCGGATAGCCGCCCGACGTGCCTCGCGATCAACAAGGATGCCCTGCTCACGCATTGCCCCGAAGTAAGCAGCGGCGTCCGCCAGCTCAATCTCCGGCGCTCCGAGCGGACGCGTGCCGCGTGTGGTGCGCCCAGCGTGTACCCCCGCATAAGAGAAGGGCACTACTCCGCCGCCGAAAAGGGCCACGAGCCAGCGGATGGGGCGTGAGAAGCTCACGCCGCTCAGGTTCCAACGCATGGATTTGTCAAAACGGAGAGCGGCGATGAGATCAGGGAGTCGCTCGCTGAGTACCTCAGGTGTAGGGCGGCCTTCCTCGCGGACGATAGCAACAACATACTCCCCTCCCTCTATCTCGCGCCGCTGGAGGTCCTTCACGGCCACCCCCTGGGCACGGGCGAAGCCTTCAGCAGCCCGCGTGGGCTGCCCCTCAGCGTCAAAGGCGGCCTTCACCGGCGGCCCACGCCGTACAACTTCCTGTGCCCGCTGGCGCGGCGATAACCCCTCAACATACACCACCAATCGGCGCGGCGTGCCGCTGATCATCACTGCATCGTACTCCAGACGGGCCTCAGCCAGCAGCGCTGGGACCAGTTCCTGCAGTTGGGCAATAGCTGCGTCCACATCGGCAGCAGGCAGCTCTTCGGTGCCGATCTCCAGCAGGAACGGCGCAGGCTTGCTCGGATAGCGCCCCCTCCTGACGCGGGGCACAGGTGCCGGAGGGGCGGTCACGGCGCCGCTTTCAGGGTCAACCTGCCAGCCTGCGGGCAGCCAGGGGTAGCCCATCCGCGCGCGTTGCATCACATAAGCCGCCGCCACTTTGGAAGCCAGCCGCAGCATGCGGCGGAAGTAGTCAGCGCGTTCCACCACACCGATGGCGCCGCGTGTGTCCATCACGTTGAACAGATGGGAGCATTTCAACACGTAGTCGTGGGCAGGCATCACCAGCGGCGGGTCGTAAGCCAGGGCACGTTCAGCTTCGCGCTCATAGGTGTTGTACACCGCACGCAGGGCCTCCACATCGGCCACGTTAAAGTAGTAGTGGCAGTGTTCAATCTCCTGCTGCAGCAGCACATCGCCGTAGGTGAGGCCGTTCACCCAGTCTATATCCCACACAGCATCTTTGCCTTGTAGGGCCAGCACAATGCGCTCAATGCCATAGGTGATCTCCACAGCAACGGGGTTGAGCACCTGCCCCCCAGCCTGCTGGAAGTAGGTAAACTGCGTGATCTCCTGCCCATCCAGCCACACTTCCCAGCCCAGGCCCCACGCACCGAGAGCGGGCTGCTCCCAGTTATCCTCCACGAAGCGGATGTCGTGCCGCCGCGGGTCAATGCCCAGTGCCTGCAGGCTTTTCAGGTAAATCTCCTGCGGGTTGCCGGGGTCGGGCTTGAGGATGACCTGATACTGATAGTAGTAGGCCATGCGGTTGGGATTCTCCCCAAAGCGCCCATCATCAGGGCGCACGGACGGCTCCACATAAGCCACGTTCCACGGCTCTGGCCCCAACACGCGCAGAAAGGTGGCCGGATTCATGGTCCCCGCCCCAACCTGCACATAGTACGGCTGCCAGATCACGCAGCCCTGCGCAGCCCAGAACTCCTGCAAACGGATGATGACCTCCTGAAGCGAGAGCGGCTGACTCACAATCAAGCACCTCCGTAACTTGTGGCTATTCGGGGGGAATTGTAACACGGCAGGCAAGGATTGCGAGAGGTCAGCGGGCAAGGGCAGAGAGCACGGTGTGTAGAGAAGGAGCAGCCTAGAGGAGGTTTTTGCGATGCAAGGACACCATTGTCCCGCCCTTATGCTATACTTAGTGCATGCGATTCGTCTGCCTCAACAACCTCCGAACCCGTTACTACACCGCTGGCAGCGGTGGGCGCGATGTCCTCTTCGTGCACGGCTGGGCTTCCTCGGGGCGTATGTGGCTGCGTAGTATGTGGGCACTACGCCGTGAATACCGCACTTGGGCACTGGATCTGCCCGGCTTCGGGGACAGCGAAGCGCCACAAGCCTGTTGGGATACCGTTGAACCGTACACCGATCACGTGGCAGCCTTCTGCCAGGCTCTGGGCATCACTCCGGCTGTCGTAGTTGGCCATTCGCTGGGTGGACGCATTGTTTTGGACCTCGCCCGCCGCTATCCCCACCTCGCCGAGCGAGTGGTGGCTATCTCTCCGAGCATCACCGGACGCATGGGCTTCAACCTCAACGCCCTGTTCAGCAACCTTGGCGAGACGCTGCTTGCGTTCTCTCAGCGCGTATGGCCTTTGGCTACCGCCGGTGCATTGAGCACCTACTGGGCGCCACGCTTCCTCGGCAGTGAGGGCGTCCGCCGCACCACGCACGACCTGCGGCGCTCTTCCTCACAGGCTGCTATCGGGAGCCTGCGGGCGCTAGCCGCACAAGACTACTCGCCCTATCTGACACAGATCAAACAGCCCACGCTCATCATCTGCGGCGGTCGCGACTACACCATCCCGCCAGACGATGCGCGCCTTGCAGCCAGCCTATTACCAAACGCACGGTTGATCGTGTTCAACCATGTGCACCACTGGCCTACCGATGAGGATCACCCTGCGTTTCTTGCCCACTTGCGCAGTTTCCTTGTCGCAAGCATGTCCGAGGCCGCCTCATGACTTCCTCATGGCGATTGTTCGTTGCGCTTGAGTTACCTGCCGAGATCGTGCGCGAATTGAAGCGCCTGCAGGCGGATCTACAACGCACCGTACCGGAGGACATTGCGAGCTGGGTGCGCCCCGAAGGCATTCACCTCACGCTCAAGTTTCTGGGCGATGTCCCGCTCAAGCAGCTGGATGCCCTTAAAGCAGCTCTGGAGGCTGCCGTAAGAGGGCAGCGGCGTTTCTCGCTGCATCTAGGAGGTCTGGGATGCTTCCCCAACACGGCGCATCCGCGCGTGCTGTGGGTGGGTGTGGAAGGCGACCTGCAGCACCTCTCCGCTTTGCAGGCGAATGTGGAGAAGCACATCGCTCCGCTGGGATACCCTCCGGAGGAGCGTGGCTTCTCTCCTCACCTTACGCTCGCCCGCGCCCGGCGCGGCGCCCGCCGCGAGGAAGCCGCCATGTTGGGCCGCGTTGCGGAAACCCATCACGTGAGCCAGGCCATCCTCTGGCAGGTGGAAGCTGTCAGCCTGATGCGTAGTCAGCTGGACCCCCACGGCGCCATCTACACACGGATACACCAAGTGGTACTGGAACCCTGAGATGAAACCTCCTGCCCCTCCGCTGCTGTTGGATGCCATGTTGGGCCGCCTGGCGCGCTGGCTGCGCATGTTGGGCTACGATGCCGCCTATCTGGCCGATACCGACGATCTGGAGCTGGTGCGGCTGGCACGCGCCGAGGCACGCCTAATCCTCACCCGCGACCGAGGGCTGGCGGCACGGCGTGGCGTGCAGGCCGTGCTGATTGATAGCCAGCAAATTGATGAGCAAATTGAAGAGGTGATCGCAACGGTGGGGTTGCCACCCCAACCGGCCACCCCGCGCTGTATGGCTTGCAACGTACCGCTTGAGCCGCTCCCCCATGAGGCAGCCCGCGACCGCGTGCCGCCCTACGTCTGGCGCACAGCCCGCGAGTTCACCACTTGCCCCTGCTGCGGACGCATCTACTGGCAGGGCACCCACTGGGAGGGTATCCGCCAGCGGTTGGGAAAGGTCAACTCATGAATCCGAGCCACCATTTGATGGGGCGTCATCCCCTGTGCTACAATGCGTGAAACAAGCAGACGAGGAAAAATGGCGCAGCGAATTGAGGTAGGCATTATAGAGCTAGCTCGTTTTATCGTGGATACCATTGCTGACAAGAAGGGCGATGACATCGTGCTGCTTGACCTGCGTGGCAGGACGATCATCGCCGATTACTTTGTGGTGTGTAGCGGCGCCAGCGAGCGCCAGCTCAAGGCCATTATTGAGGGCATCACCGAAGAGGTCAAGAAGAACTACGGCATCAATGCCCGCGCAGTGGAGGGCGAGGCCGAAACCGGCTGGGTGCTGATTGACTACGGGGACATAGTCGTTCACGCCTTTGCGCCGGAGGTGCGCCGCTACTACGATCTGGAAGGCTTCTGGCTGCAGAACGAGGCCAGCGTCCTGCTCAAGATTCAGTAACCCCGCGCCCAGAGGCGCCCCATAGCTGCCCTAACTTGAAGACAGCCCGATCCAGCAGGCTCATCCCTTTTTGCTCAATACGTTCTATATCGCGCAGCATCCTTGCGTCAAAATGGCTTTCCCAATCGCCGACAATCCCCTTACGGAAGAAGGTTGGCCTTTCGTCATCTTCGCTCTGACCGTATTTCTCGCGCAGGGCTTCCAGCGTAGTCTCTTGGCGGATGCGCTCCACCTCCTCATGGCTCAGCGCCAAGCCTAAGAACCTCCCGATCTCGCGCACCTCGCCGGCGAAGTCCGTGCGCAGGCGTTCATAAGAGGCCACATGGAGCCGCGGCGAGGGCACACTCCATAGCCGGTTGTAACGGCGCACAAAGTCGGCGATCCCCCGTCCCCGCTGCCAGTAGAACGTCTCAAAGCTGGCTGCGTAGCCTTCCTTGCGGCGGTAGTGATAGTAAGCAGAGGTGACTACATCGCGCAGGTTGCGCGTGATGCTAAGCACCATCACTCCCTCCTGCGCAAGGACGAAATCGCGCTCCCGCACCGTGCGCAGGTGGTTTTTAGAGACGTAGTTCGTGTGCCGATAGTCCACTTTGGCTATAAAGTCCGCCAGCAGGCGGGGATGGATGGAAGGGTTGTTCCAGCGCGGATTTTGATACTCAGCAGGCAGCGGAGCGTGCTCAACCATACAAGATACGATGTTGAATAGCCACGTTGAGCCGCTCTTGAACGGCCCGTTGACAATAATCAGCATGGCACGCCCTCCTTCAACCGCCGCGCAGGTAGCGCATGATACGGCGCGGGACCTCCTCAGTTGCCCACATCAGACGGGCATGACGCACGGCACGGTCAAGCTGCGCGGCATCCAATTGGGTGGGCCAATCGGGAAGTTGGTTCACCTCTGCCGCTCGCAATGGATATCCCAGCAGGCGCAGCAGCGGCCCGGCCACGCGGCGAGCGCGCCGCTGCTGCCGCTCCGAGAGCACCCGCCGCCACTGACCAGCCTCCCCTTTGCGCACATGTTGGGGGTTGATGCTGTGCATGGTGGCGAAGTCCACGTCCTGCCGGATGCGGGCGATGTCCTCCTCGTTCAGCGCAACGCCCAGATAGTCCAACAGGCGTCGCAGCTCAGTTTCAAAGTCGTGGCGCAGGCGCTCATAGAAGACGATATGTATATTCAGGCGCTCACAAGCTTTCAGATAGCCGCCCACATGCTCGGCCCAGACCTTCATACGCAGGGCGAGTGTCTTATCCAAAAAGGTATCGGGATCGCGCTCGCTGTGCGGATTGTAGCGCCGCATGTAATCGGTGAAGATGAAACGCGACATGGAGATCGCTACATCACGCGGGTCGCGGATGATGTAAACTACCTTATCAAACTTGGGCAGGATCTCGTTGCTGAGCGCACAAAATGCCGAATGTGTCCACACGTGGCTGCATTGAGCGATATAAGCATCCACATCTTCAATAGGCATACGGAAGACAGAGCCGATGCGGTAGAAGCAGCCATGTGGCTCAATGTCCATTACATCCACGCTGGCCTGTTCTTCCGTGCTGAGCGGCCACGTTTGGGCGATGGCGTAGATCGGCTGTTGCTGGATAAAGCTGCGCTGAGGCCAACCTGCATAGCGGATGATGTCCTGCAGGATGCGATAGAGCCAGAAATTGCCGCTCTTGGCCATCCCGGCCTGAAGGATGGTGGTCATGGGATTATGTTCCCTCGCTGACGCTCTCGCAGAGCCAGCAGCGCACGGTAAGCAGCGTAGCAACGTTCTATCTCTCGCTCATGGGCAGCGAAAAGCGCTTCGTACTCACCGAGCTGACCCGCCGCCGATCCCTTCTCCCCACCCAAGAAGGGCGTCCCGCTTGCCTTGCGCTTCTCCCACGCTGTCTCCGCCGCAATGAGGTTGATGAAGTCCGGATCCCGTCCGTTGTGCTCCGCTTCCGGCCACAGGAAGTCAAACACATCGGCCAACGTCTCGTGGAAACGATCCGTCAGGTCGCTGTAGTCAATCACCAGGCCTGTATAGGCTGCTGCGGTATCAGCCATAGACTCAAAAATGCGGGCCATGTGATCAAAGACCTCATCGGGGCTGATATGCGCGTTCCAACCAGGGTTGCGCTCCTTATAGCGCAGGAAAGAAACAACGGAACTGCGCGGATCGCGTGCCTGATAGATCACTTTCACGGTCGCCTTGTGCTCCAGCCCCTTGAGGTCATGCACAAACCCCCGCACATAGTGATCAAAGAAATGTGGATGGGCTTTCTCAATCGCGTAGGGCTGTGCCAGCACCTCTGGCGAGACATACTGCCCGGCATCGGCAATGGAAAAGCAGGGCACTAATGCCCATTGCTGCGGTGCTATTTCAATACGTAGAGTGGCATGGGGCCCATCGCTGAGGTCACGCGGATAACGGCGACCGCTGAGGTGAAGCCGCCCAAAGATCACCGCAGAGGGATGCATCTCAATAGCCGGATGGCAACGCAGGGCATCAAACAGCCATGTGCTGCCGGAACGCGGGTTGGTGAGCAAGATCAGCACCCGCTCTGGCACGGGTAGCGGAAACAGGAGCCGCTTTAGCCGCTCTAAGGTGGGAGCTACCAAGATTGCACCTCCTCTAACCCCGCCCCGCCAGCCGCACGATAAGCACTTCCAGCGCCATGTCAGGGTTCATTTTGCCGGTCTTAATGGCCAAGTCAACCTCCAGCAAGTGACGGTAGATGCGCTCCAGCAGGGGCAGGGAGTAAAGGCGGCTTTGCTCGGCCAGCTTCTTGACCACGAACTCCCTGACCTTTGGCCCCAGCGCCTGCACAATGCGCTCCACCGAATGCCCTTCTTCCAGCTGTTCTTTGACTATCAGCAGCAGCCGGAAGTGGCGCACAATGAGGGCAAAGATCGGCAGCGGCTCACTGCCGGCGTCAAGGAGCTGGCGCAGTAGGCGCAGGGCTACTTCCCCTTGGCGCTGCCCTAATGCGTCAATCATGTGAAAGACGTTGGCCTCTGGTGAGTAGGGCGTCAGCAGCGCCACATCGTCCGCCGTGATGGGGCGCCCCCCAGCAGTGGCAGCAGCGAGTTTGGCTAGCTCCGTATCCACCAGCGTCAGATCATCGCCAATGCGCTCCAGGAGCTGCCGGGCAGCCTGCGGCTCAATGGTGGCATGGTGATGGGCCGCCCGCTCCATGACCCAGCGCACGGCATCACGCGGCGGCTCAAAGGCTATCACTTTGCCACGGGGATCGCTTTCCACAATGTTGATCAGTTGCTTTAGCGCCTGCCGCCGAGATGCTTTGCGCTTGCGTTCGGCGGGCGTGTCGGCAGGGGTTTCGTCCTGTAGCCCCGTCTCCACAAAGACGAGGCGCGCCCAATCTGGCAGGTTAGCAAGCACACCGGGCAGACCGCCCAACAGGGTACGTCCATTGACTGAGTCGGTCAGGTTTTCCACCAACACAAGGCGCCTTTCGGCCAGAAAGGGCAACGCTCCTGCTGCGGCGGCGATCTCG